>Ga0209991_10000038_pt1 | contig 50809 bp, 82 predicted proteins | sample ChitaG_FD_183167 | JGI IMG/M metagenome (GOLD analysis project Ga0209991, IMG submission 183167) | Deep subsurface microbial communities from South Pacific Ocean to uncover new lineages of life (NeLLi) - Chile_00310 metaG (SPAdes)... | ecosystem: Environmental > Aquatic > Marine > Oceanic >... | reverse complement strand
TCTTTGAAGCCTGGTATAGGCCCGCCACTTACGAGTGAACATCATAATCAGGTGTCAACCTTGGCTGTCAAGGATATTTTTCGACAGGGGTGGTGTGGTAGAGGGGTGGACCATACTATATCTTGTGTGATGTTGTGGGGTTAGGGGGAGATGAGGGGGGGTTGCGCGTGAGCAGGGCCTGGAGTTCCATAGTGGGAAGCGGGGCTGATTCGGGTGTCGAAGGTCGCTTTGTGCCAGGGTTAACGCTGTGCAGTTATTGAACAGTGCAAAATAAATAGGGTGAGCATATCAAGTAGTTGCGAAAAAGTTATGTCTGTTGGCACGAATAGTGCGGGCCTTTGTTATATAGAGACACACAAAACAACACAAACCCAAACAAAAGGAGACTACTGACATGAAACATACACCAGGACTGTGGGAAGTTGTAGAATTGGATGAGGATTGGATAGGTGTCAAAAGTAAGAGCGGGTTGATTTGCGAAGTTGGACAGCTTTTGCCAGATGCCGAACAAAACAACGCACAAGTTATGGCAGATGCCCAAGCATTAGCGACTGTACCTGAGTTGCTTAAGGTATGTAAACAAGCATGTAAGTATGTGGATGATCCACAAATAGTGGGGGCTAAGTTTTTTATTAAAACCCACAAAGAGTTACAACAAGCCATAGCCAAGACCGAGGGAGAATAGGCATAAACTCAAGCAAGGGGGTGCATTATGGCTACATTACCAAAACCTGAACGGTTAGAGCTTATGCAGAGGGAATGGGACAACCACAAGTTTCGTGAAGGGGAATATTTTGATAGATATTTATGGAAATTGCTTAAAAAGTACGATTTGGACTTAGATTATTATTATCAAAACAAACGGAAACCCAAAGGGAGGTGATACTATGGATTTTACACTAAAGATTAATATGGACAGTGCGGCGTTTGATGTTATGCCAGAGCGTGAGCTGACTTCTTTACTATCAAAGGTCGCAGCAGACATTTCTGATGGCAAGGTAGAGGGCAAGATTGTTAATATTAACGGAAATACTGTGGGGCACTTTGTGATAAATGAATAGGGGGTAAGCCAATGGCGAAAACAATCCAAATCACGCTGCCTGACGAGGCTTACGAGCTACTAGAGGCCCAGGCGGACAAGGAGAAGGTCAAGGTCGCAACCCTGGCAACCGCCATTATCAGGCGGGTGCTGGAAGATAAGAAAGGGGGATAAAGTTATGGGAAAAGAATTATCACAGGTTACTATCATTGGTAAGCCACAACCTAAAACTTGGGATGATTTTAGGTGTGGGTGTCATAGCAATTTTTTTGGTGGATACCATGAGCCTGAAACAAACCGAGCTTTTCATAATGGTATGGGCACGGTGTTTAATCTACTTGAGTCTGAATTCCCACCAGCAGAACAATGTCAAGCCGCACCTAAATTACTTGAAGCATTAAAGGCCATTATTTCAACCATGAAATTAGGCAAAGTGACAAGTAGGGGTGTGGATAGAGTAAAGTCCTATGATGTACCAAAAACACAAATCGACACAGCAAAGCAAGCCATAGCCGAGGCCGAGGAAAAGGAGGGGTAAGATGATCACGGTTGAACAATTTGAGAGCGGAGAAATTAAATTGGCAGATGAATGGTTTGAGCCTGTTTTTAGAGCTGCATATCTTTATGGCATCCCATTTAAAGAGCTTATTGCTTTTAAGGGTAGGGAAACCGGCACATTATTACATCCTGACTTTGATGATATTTTAGAACTCACACAACAGGGGGGAGCATGATGAAAGCATTAAATCAGTTTCATCAAGAGTGTTTGGCTTGGCATAAACAGGGTACTATTAGGCCATGTCGATATGGCCGTGAGAAGGTATATTTGGGGTTGTTTAAGAAATATAAAAAGAAGACTTTTTTTCGGCATCTATCAAGAGTGGTGAATATACTTAATAAAGTCGAAGCTGCAACGATATTGCGGGGCTAAAGGAGGGCTAATTTCGCAGGGTGGCCCTCAGGGGCTACTTAATCCTGATAAATCTGTGTTGTATCGGACCATCAAATAGGCGCCAAAACGGCGGTCTTGATGATGGATATTTTTGATACCAAGGGCATAATTCATCCATAAGAACAAGATCACTATTTTCCCAAGGATATTTCATGAACTCAGTTAATGTCCCATCGGGTAGTTCTTTTCTTAGCCGGTTACAGCAATAGAAGTAGCATGGAGATTTTTGGCTTGATCTCATATATTTGAAATATTCATCAATGACTTCGGGGTTCATTTCCTGCATTGAGGCAATATTTATAAAAAGGTCAACTTCTAAATTCTCCAAAAGATTGAACTTTTCTGCCTCAATAAATACTAGCTGGGAGGTTGAAAGCCGAACGTTCTTACCTTCTTCTGTTTTTAGCAATATCGGAAGCATCTCAGGGAGGCATCGCCCTGAAAACAGAACATCAAAAAAGAGTGTTCGGCCAAGATTTACAGATATAACTCTTATGCCCGGATCGACAAGTTTTATTAAGCTTGAAAAGAAGGCGTAACCGTCTCCTATAACACAGACAGAATTAATCCCTTGCCCCATCAAATTATCTCCGTTATCTAATGTTTCAAGGATGGTGTTTAGCGAGAGGATTTGTTTAACGCTATCAAAACTGAAAACATAGCCACTCCTAGCAACTATTATCTTTCCCGCATTTACAAGATATTTAGGGCAATGGTATTTCCTTAATAAGCGAGATAAGAGAGCTCTCTTAGGGAGGGACATAAACTGATTGATTAAATTTCTGGGTTTATATGAACCAAAGCCATAGCCATCGATTAGATACTCATTATTTTTCTTCAATACCCTTTGCCGCCCTATTGTACGCCAATGGCTTGAAGTGACATCCGAATGTTCAGAAAAATATTCGTAGTATTTATCATATAGATATTCCAGTATGTGTTGATAACCATTAACCATCTATTTTGCAGCATATCCCTAATGTTATACGCTAAGCTACTCACAACCCTCTCCGTTGCCACAATGGTCTTCTTCCTGATTATGTGGACTTGCCTTTTATCTTTGCCAACTTCCCAGCTTTGCGCCAGTTGGCACCAATTATAGACCAAGCCATAAATAGGACTATTAAAAAGACTCCAGTAAAAACCAAGCCTACCAAGCCAGCCATCCACACATCAAATACCCCTGACTTCCAATCCACAAAACAGCACACAAGCCTTCCAATAAAATAGGGAACAAAAACAAGCAGTAAAATCTCTCCTGTTTTCAACCCTAAAAAATACAGAATACGCTTCATAACCTACCTCCTATCTTCTCTAACCCCATCGCCTCGGCTACGTCCTCTATACTCCGGGCTACAAGATAAGGTAAACCTCGCAACTCCCACATTTCCATAAATCGCTCTTGATGTTCTGACAAGTTACCCTTCTCAGTCTTAACCTCGATTGCATATACGACAGGGAAAAGCAACCCCGTTTCCACGCCCGATCTTACCGCAAACATATCTGGCATACCCTTATAACAACCAAGTCCTTGAAGAACTGGGAAATGCCAAACACCACGCAGATCAAGAAACTGCTTAATCGCTTTCTTAATCTGGGTTTCAGTCTGGGCTGGTAGCTTCTTTTGTTTCATCCTCGAACTCCTGGCAGCAGGAACCGATAAAAGCGTGAAAGCGGCTCTGCATAGTCCCCAAGTCCCAGGTGGTAAACTGTAGGAGGCGCGTCCTTACCACCTCGTCAAAGTCGGCCTTAACCCCACAAATCCTTGACTTGCTACATTTGCCACATGTCATATCTTAACCTCAACCCGTTTGATTTCCTCGTTTTCTTCCAGGCCGTTAATCATAGCCAGCAAACCCTTTTTCGTAGCAAATCCACAGACGTAAATCTCACTTGGCACTCCAGGCACCCAAACCCTAATCACCTTGCCACTGTTCTTGTTCACCAACACCCACATCTTGGTTTTTTACATCTTGAGCCTCCTTTGTGTTCAAAATCCCAAGAAGTTCCTGCAATTTAGTTCTTGGGTCATCATCGTCATTCGGCAACCTTTGCCAGAACAACGTCCTGTTCATTCTCACCAAAATTCTGCCGCGCTTGTGGTAGCCGAGGTTGGTATTGATCCAGCACCACTTGCGGTATAGTGGGTCGTTTATTCTTTCGATGATTTCACCAATGCCTGAATATGCAGATGAATCCACAACGCCAACTTACGCCTTACACCATCTCCCCAATCCCGTTGGTCTAACGGACAATCCTTAAAAAATTGCTCAAACGAGTCTCGCTCGAAATTGTTCTGGAATTCGTCTTTGTCTGGAACGGACTCTTTGGGAGGAAAAATCCTAAGTGTTTTTTCTTCTACAGTAAACCCCATCTCCTTGAGTTTATTTAATATCCCATTCAGGACTTCTATGGGGGTGCCTTCAATGATATGAGGTATTTCATTTGATGCACCATATTCATTGGTAACATGAAGATTAACTGTTACATCTTTTGCTACTTCTTGAAATATTATCCGCTTTTGCTTGCTCATAGCTCCTCCTTTTTTCTTATCCCACTATTTTCAATATAATAAATGGAGCTGTTTTGATTCATTGGCCCTTGAATATAAGGACTTTCCCCTTTATCCCATACAATACAAATTTGACGTTCTACCGATTCGCCAAACGCAACATATAGATACTCGCCTTCTGGTAAATTAATCCTTATAGCCATAATCACACCCCTTTAAACAACTTGCCCGCCAATTCCTGAATATCAGGATCAATGTCTTTCATCTCTTGTTCGATCTGTTTGTGCGCCCTCTGCACGTCCCTTGCGTTCCAATCCTTGTTTTTAATTGGTAACAACTTGTTCCCTACAGCCCAAGGTGGTTTTCTAAGCTCACCATCCTCAATGTACTTTTTGATAATCTCCAAAACCTCAAGAATGGCCTGTGGATGAAATTTGCGATTCGACTGTATGAATCGCCACGGAAAGCCAGGATGTTTTTCTTCGAGCCACCTACCAAGATCGATAATCTGAGTCAATAGGTTTTCATCTTTAATCGCTTCCTTGAAATGACCTGGCGTAGCCAGTTCTTTATGATTCAGAGAAGAGGGGATTATAATATCAGCGCTACATTTAGTTAAATGTAATGACTTGTAATGACATTTAATTACATCTTTGGAAGGTGGTGGAATAATTGATTTTTTTTCGTGGGGGTGGGGTTTTTGGTGTAAAAGGAAGTTTAAAATCTGTATATAACTAATTCCGTTACTTGGATCTTGGTATCGTAAAATAAACATCCCGGGTGATTTGTTTAACATATTAAGTAATTCGTTTGTCCATTTTTCTTCGTCTTCGACCTTATCGTATGGAAATATCTCAGCTTTTATGCGAAACGGTCTATCTTCAAGGCGACCCTCTCTGTCCGCTAAACACCAGAGACCCTTAAATAGCTCCCGGGCTTCAACTGGCATCCTCCCAAGATGCTCATTTTTAAACACTCCGGGCTTAATATTTCTTGCTCTCAACCATACTTCCTTTCACGTTATAGCGAGGCGAAGCGGGGGCTATCCTTGTTCAGCTATTACTTTTTGATGTGTAGAAATCATCCATCCATCCTGTTCCCCAGCTTTAATTCCTTCTATCAATTCAGTATAATCTTCAATCTTGAAAATATCTGGGTCGGTTGGGATATAAACACCCTCAAGTTTTCCCAATAGAAGTTCCTGCCTTTCCATTAAGGCCGTACAAAAGCTTTGAAAGTTTTTCATCACGCCCCCTGCCGTGGTTGGTTATACCCATTGCCTTGCCAAACTTATTATGCCTACATCCCCACAGCCGTTTTTTTTGACTCCAATAACCTTCTTTTTTCTTTTCAGGAATGAGTTTGCCTTCATCAGCCCTCATCTGCTGAACACCGAAGCATATATTATGTGCTGTCTGTTTTGCTATCTTGGCTATTTTGGCGATATCACGAACACTAAATTCTTTAACTGCCAAATCCCAAGCCAACTCAAATTTTTCATCAGAGATTATATTCATTGTGTTCGGTGAGAAGGCTGTGGTGGCTTACCACCATAATTGTCGTTCTCGTGGCGCTAGTAAGCATACGATCTTACTAAGCATAAGGCCACCACAACCCCCTTAACAAGCTCCTTCCTCACTATGAATCGAGATTAGTCGTAAGAAAGAGGCGGGTATCGCTCCTGTTATCTCCCTGCCGTGGTTGGTTATAGACCATATATAGAATCACACCCAACTCCAATTCCTAAGATTAGTTTCAAAAAAGTTGAGGATTTTGGTACTAATGTATCGCCATGTTTAACAACACCACACCAAAATTTATCATCTTCATAAATTAAGGCAGGGCAGGGTGGTTCTGTGGTTTCAAATAAATCTATACCCATTCTGCATATTTCTTCTCTACAACAACGCCCACATTGACAACATGGTTTCATCACCTGTTACCTACCTGTTGACGGTTTTTTGGGCTATCCTGTTTCGGTATCCCATTTTAAGCATTGACAATTTGTATAAAATAAGGCTAAAAGATTCCAAATGAACCAATTATAAATTCCAAATACTTACAAAGGTCTGTTATCGGTCCGTAACCGGATGTTCTACCAACGGCTTCAGGGTTTCCGTTTTTATTTTGATATATCGCTTTGTTGAATTAGTATGTTTGTGTCCCAATAATGCCGATATTTGTTCGAGCGGCACGTCTTGGTTAATTAACTGGCCCCCCTTGGAATGTCGGCATAGTTCGTGCAAGGACAGGCGTTCAAACCCAGCTTTCTCACAAGCTATATTGCAAGTACGCAGAAGGTTTTGTCTGTAATATCTCCGGCCATACCTGTTCGTGAACACAAATTTGCGAAGACTACGAAGTGGCCGCAACAAGGCTTCCATTTCATCGGTGAGCGGTAGGCACAGAACATTCCCGGTCTTGCGGCTTTCTCTGATCTTGTTGGCCGAAAGTGTGCGCTTTATCGTAACAACCCCCTGCCTCCAATCCACACAGTCCCACATCAAAGCCACGGCTTCTCCTACCCGGCAACCATAATACGTCATAAATTTGAATATCGGTTTATCTGGTTCAGGGATGTGTTCAAGTACCTGTTGCTGTTCCTCGTAGTTTAACCAGCGGGTCACAACCGGCACGGCCTTGATTTTGGGGAATCCAGGCGTTCTGTTTATTTCTTCGTCATTGTAGGCATCCCGAAACAGGATGTTCAGGACGGACAGTTTGTATCGGACGGTATTCGGGGACAGGTCTTTCGACAACCCCTCAACGTAATCCCTCAGGTGGGACTTTCGGATATCCCGGATGTCCAAATCGCCAAGAACTTCCAATGCTTCGTTGAGAATATGCCTATATACCTGATAGGAACTCTCCTCGATGTCCCTGCGATCAAGCCATCTATCAGCATAGTTTCTGAATCGCATCTCTGACAGCCTGACCCTGAACCATTTAAGCGGGTCAAACGTCTTCGGGTTGCGCCTGTAATCGGCGCTGATTTCAGAGCAAAGCTCCCGCGCCATAGGTTTTGCACAGATGGACAAACGATCGTCAAAGTACGTCCGTGTCCACCGCTTGCCCTTGTAATCAAGATAGACAACGTAACGCTCAGACCTCACATCCTTGCGCCTGTAATACTTGCATCGTGTCACCAATGCCACCTCCCCCTGGTTATTTGGAGGCGCTGTATCAGAATTGGGGGATAAGTTCAAGGTGATCCTTTTATTGAATTGGCAATAAATTTAATTGGTTCATTTCTTCAACCAAACAAATCGTGTCGTTGTGATCCCCGCTATGACAGACAAGACATATCGCTATTTTAATAAACCCTCGTTTTTGTGACATTCCAACACTATCATAGCCAAGTGAAATTACACGGCCTCCAGGAACAAGGGAACCCATTAGCCTGTTCTTGATTTTTGTGAGTTTCCCGATTTGGTGGTTTAGATATTTTTCCCGCCCCTTTCTAACACTATAGGGCGGATCAAGAATAACGCTCCCGAACTTGTCACCATTCCAGCTGTTGAGAAACATCATTGCATCCATATGAAAATTAGCTGGCATTTCAGGATTTGAATCAACTCGTACCTCCTTAATGGATAATTTTGTTTTTCCGGCAAAAAGATTAAGCACGGGTTCAATACAATATGATTCAACAAAACGCTTCAGTTCCAGCTGTTCAAATGTCCATTTTTTCGGGGGTTGATATAAATACTCAAAATTCATTTTGGGCTGTGTTAATCAAGGGGGTCATGGACTACGCAATTTTTATCCGTGGTTTGACTTTTATCGTGTTTTATGCTACAGGCTATTGGCGATGAGTTTTAAGCACACCATAACCTATATTTTTTCCAAGAAGGGATTTTGGGAAAAAGAACTAAAACCCAATAATGAGTATGAATGGGTTTCCTTTATTTTCGTTGTCTTGTTTGTTCTTTTCCTGCTAATAGCAGAAATATTAATAAATTATTAAGATGAGTTAGATAAAGTAGCCCCATTCAATCCATCCATTCCCTCGCTTGCTTACCACCCTTCCCTTTCTCCATAGTTTCTCAGTGTTTTTCTTTTGCATTCTGTGATAGTAAGATGGGTAAATGTTTGTAAATTACATTTGTGTAATCCAGAGGGCAAAAAAATATATGCCCCCTGACACTTTTGTAATCGTCAAACAAAAAAATTATGCTTTTTCGGCCTCAATTAAAGCCTCAAGCATAACTCGTTTCGGATCTTTCCCGGCGTTTTCCAAACGAACCATCAAATCAGTAAGGTCTGTCCTCTCAGCGTAACTCATTCTTTTCCAGAACTCGACTTCTTTGGCGGTTTCTGGCTTGCCATCATAAATGTCGGCCACTTTAATTACTCCACCCCAGATAAAAGGTTCAAGATAGGTTGCACTCAACTTAGTGCTTTCCGTAAGAAGCCCCGAAAGACGTGAAGCCGGTAGCCCCACATCTGATGCGATGGTTTTTTGGTCTTTCCCGGTTTTGCCCTGATAGATTTCAATCAGATGCTTAAATCGGGGTTGGAGTCTTTGAAGCATGACGGATTTCATAACATATTTCTTTTATCATAGTCAAGAATTACAATGCAAGTGCTGTTTGTGGGTGAAAAGGCGAGAAAACAGGGGAAAATGGCTGATTTTTAGATCGAATGTGTAATTAATCCTATGTGATTACAGTTCTGTAAATTACACTTCGTTTATTCAGGGTTGCATTAAGATTACAGTTATGTAATAGTCAGGCAACCATGAAACAGCTTGCCACTCAACTCGAATTAGAACCCCTTTGTTGTACTTGCCAAGATCAACCTATCCATATCAAAAAGCGTGGCCTGTGTTCCCGTTGTTATCAACGCTGGTGGGAGAGAACCCATCGAAGAACTAGAAAACGAACCCCAAAAGAAATTCTACGATCTAATCTTGTTGAAAATCATGGCAAGGAAATTCTTAAAGATTTCGATTTGCTTTTCAAGAAACAATTTTGGAATCTTACTGAACTTGCAAAAGCATATGGCTTTACCCGTGAAAGAGCTAGGCAACTTTTTAAAGGACTTTATGGTATTCCTTATGGTCAAATCCAAAAAGAAAAAACCGCATTGAAACAAGCCGAAATGAAAATTTGGGATTGTGTTTGTGATCCACGACTCAAAATAATAGACAAGAGGGATAGTCTAGTAAAAAGAGGAGCAAAAGCAGAGGTTCTAGTTTTAGAAAAATGTGAGGAGTTGGGCTATGAATGTGAATATGCACCCAAGGGTCATGTAGTAGATTTTAAAATAAACGGGAAACTAGTTGAAGTAAAAAGTAGAAACAGTGGAAGCCCCACAAGGCCAAAGGGAGCAACTTTTTATTGTACCACTTTAAGCCCAAGACAACAAAAAGAGGCTGATTTTGTTATTTTTTACGTCCAACCCCAAAACACCTTTTATGTTTTTCCAAATACAAATGGCAGGAAATCTTTTGTTGTTAGAGATTCAGGATATACCCACAAATATGAATGGCTTAATAAATACCGAAGAAATATGTATTGGGAACGAGTAAGAAAGTATGAGGAAGCTTGGCACTTACTCAAATAAGACCATACCCGTACAGTTGGGGTTTTTATGAGGAAAATTACAATTGTTCTTTTATTAATGTCTGTAATGTTTATCACATGTGGCGATACACAAGAACAGATGCCAGATGGGTATAAATTGCTTTGTTCTCCTGATGGGAAATACTGTTTGTGGCTACCACACGAAAACAGAAAAAGCGTTAATGTTTTTGGCTCGAAAAGGGGTGCTATAAGTTACGCAATTCATTGGGAAGAACTAAGAACTCGTCCAGCTATTGAATCAGACGGCTATGAATGGAGCGAGTGTTTTTAACTAGTCATGACTCTCTCAGATCTCATGCAACGCGGAATTGACGCATACAAGCCCCACCTACTTGAGGGTGTTCCCCTGATGGACTTCGTTCCAAGCCTCAAGATGGGCAGCACATACTCCTTTGGCGGCGCACCAGAGACCGCTAAGGGCATCTTGGAGAACTGGACCAAGCACTTCAGGGCCACAGGTACGCCCTATATCATAGCCCATGACGAGGGAGGGGTTGAGACGGTGAGTTTGTGGAAGGAAGAGATTGAACCCCCGATAGGACCGGGGACACGAAAACCATGAATGAAAAAGAACACAAGCAACGCCATGTCGAGTTGCACAAGGCTTTGGATGAGCTTTTAGCGGATTTTATAAGTCATACGACTTTTTTGCCAAGCAAAACAACTATTTTTGAATTAATGCGTTGGTCTCATCAACAAACTATCAAGCCAACAAAGGAACAACGAAGCTCTCACGGCAGGGCCATGAGCACGGAGAAGGCTCAGTTTTAGGGGTCGGCTGCTACGGGGCGGGAATAAGCTCTTTGAAAAAGCATGGGCGTGGTCGCGGAATTAGACGCAGGGTACGGAAGCACCCCCTCCGGGATGGCTTGGTGCATAGTTAGTAACCCCGGTGCAGGTGAAAATCCTGCCCACGCCCTTAACTGAGGGGTGCTGATTTTTCTTACAAACGCAAATAACCTCGGAGAAAATATTAAGCATCCCTTGACCCCGTGGGCCGGACAACGGCCTAATCCTCCTTATCTGGCTCACGGGCTACATAAAAGAGGTAAATATGAATTACAATCTGTTACCGAAGCACCTTAAAGCCAGTGTTTGGCGATACATCGAAGAAAGGCAACGACCAGAATGTGACGGGGGTTTCTTGCAGGCTGTCATTTGCAACAACCTAGTGGAGAGCTACCGCAGAATAGACAAAAAAGACAAAGAACGATTACTTGATATTATTGCGTTCTTCTACCATGAGGCTCCTGGCAACTGCTGGGGCAGCCCCGAAAAGATGGAGGCGTGGTTGGATGGAAAGAAGTAAAGCGACTCCGCTTATTACTATATGTTTGTTTGTGTTTGTCTTTTGCTCCAATTGTTATGCCGCAGATGAATGGACAAAGACAGACAAAGCTTTGCTGGGGGCCAGCCTTGGTTTGCGGACTATTGATTATTTGCAGACCAAAGAAATAGCAAGAAATCCAAATTACCATGAAACGAACCCTTGTCTTGGCAGACATCCAACACAAGGTCAAGTGGACACTTATTTTTTAGCCACTGCCATAGGGGAAATTGTAATCGCTCACTTTCTTCCTTCTAAGTGGAGAAGGGTTTGGTTAGGGGTGTGGATAGGGGTGTCTGGAGCCTGTGTCACGTACAATTATACCATAGGGATAAGGTTTTAATTAAAGTGAAGATAGAGGATGAAGAGGACACTAACCATAGCAATAATAGCCCTGATAGCCCTGTCGCCTAGCTCTGTTTCGGTGAGTGAGTGCTGGGTCGAGCCGGATAGCATTGTGGTCTGTGATGGGTCGGGGATGCATGTTGTGAAAATTCTGAGGAGTAAGATAATAAAGTGAAATATTTGAAGCCAACAGAAGCGGGTTATTATTGGTATCGCCCCGGTACTGAATGGGATGATGTGTGGGATATAGTTAAGGTTCAAGAATATGCTAAGAATGGGGAAAAGGAATCTTGTTTATGTTTTCAAATATTTGGGTGGAGGAATTTAAATAAAGTAAATGAAGCTGAGGGCATCTTTGGTGAAAAGGTTGCAGATATAAAAGAACCAGAGGAGCCATAAGGAACCAGTCCATGACAGACCACGAAGCATTCTTAGACGAGCTTGTTTTGCAAGAACTTTACAAGCTGGAATCCAAACCGCCTTGTGACCCGGATGAGTTGAGGGAGTACGGGAGAACAGAGAAAGGAAATCCAGACGATGCCTAGAGTTGTTTATAAGAACAAAGACGGCAAGCGATTACAAGGCGTTACCACCATTAAAAAGAATATAGGATGGGGCACCGCTCCTCTTATGTGGTGGGCCAACAAGCAGGGACTTGAAGGCAAAACCCTGCAAGAAGCCTATGATACTGTAACCGTTCCCGGTACAATAGGGCATTACCTTGTCGAGTGCTTTTTGAAAAAGAAAGAACCACAATTCAACCTCGAATGGTCTGACAAGGATATAGAGGGAGGTAAAAAGTCCTTTGCCAACTTTGAAAAATGGTCAGAACAGTTTGAGTTTGAGCCATTAGCAGTTGAACCCAACCTCATAAGTGAGGAATGGCAATTTGGGGGCACACCCGATGTAATCGGCTTAGTTTTGGGTGAGTTGTCGATATTGGACTGGAAATCGGGGAAGTTCGGTTATCCTGATAGTTGGATTCAGCCGGTAGCTTACAAAGTCTTGGCAGAGGAAAACGGATATAAGCCGATAAAGAGATTCGATGTTCTACAAATGCCTAGAGACGGGAAATATCTGAGCTTCATACATCATTATAGGGCAGATTTACCCGATGAGGCGTGGGGTTGCTTTGAGAGGGCGTTGTACTTGGCAAAGGCAGAGAAGGTCTTGAAACAATTATTATAGGAGAACAACCATGCCACAATTAACCGATCTTAGAATTACCAAGGTATATAAGGGCAAAACTCAATCTTTTACCAAGGAAGATAGATCGTGGGAGTCTACACCCTACAACTTTTATACTGACAAGAACGATGATAAGTACACTTATTGGCATTCAGGAAATAAATTAATACCTTGGGAAGGCATGAGAATTTCCTACATGGAATATAGTGTAGAGAGAGTAGCTGGCAAAGGAGATAATGAAGGAAGAACCTTTGTTAATAATATCATCAAGGACATGAAACTACCTGATGACGAACAACCTGAAATCCATGAGCCACATACTAGTAGTCCCAAGGGAACAAGCAAGTCATCTACTGTCAGCTCAAGAGATGAAAAGAGCCTTTTTGTCTGTATTTCATACGCAAAAGATGCTGGGATTGCCCTAACAAATATGAAACTACATTCTTCCCACTCTTTCAAGGACTTCTGCTTGGAGATCGTGGATGCTGGCATAGCCATGTGGGAGAAAGCACACGGGCTTGATGTGGGGGAGCATGAGATCAAGCCAGAAAGTGAGATATTTGTGGATGATAAAGACACGGTAGCACCCCTTACAGACGTACCCAAGGGCGATTTTGCAACCAAAGTACCTGTTGCAGAATGCCCCCTAGACGCCAATAAAGGTGATCCTGTAGCCACGATATACTGTAGTAGCCAATGTGGGGACGTTGCTACCTGTATGGGCTTCAGAACGGCTATGTCGAACGCTCCGAAAGATGAGATCCCAGAGCCTTCAGAGCAACTACTAAATGGTGCGCCAGTTCCGTTTTAGCCACAATGAAAATAAAACTAAACCCCCTTGACATCGCCAAGCTGATTGAGGACGATCCCTCGGTTTCCGTCATTGACCACATGGCTTCATGGTTTGGGGAGAGTATTCAGCAGCCGGTTACTATTGGAAGAACAGCTTGGATATGTCAGCCTAACAAAAGGGCATGGGGAGCATGGAGACTTCTTATAGTATCAGAATTATATGAGGTTCAAGAATTTAAGACCCTTGGTAGTATGAGACGCTGGATGAATCGGTATGTCAAGCACCGAGAGATTATGGGGAGGAAGTTTTGAGAAAGTACGTCTTTTGCCAGAAAAGATCCAGTAAACTCTGGATTCATCATTTAATCTGTGAGCAACGATGCAAGAAACAGGCTAAGTGTGAGGAGTATCAGGATTATATAAAGAAACAGAAAAAATATGAATAGGGGATATGCGGCAAATATGCAGGTAATCCCCTGGTTGGGAGGCTAAAATGAAAATTACGAGAGATAGTTATTTAAATGTATTTGTTGAATTTGATGGTGGTAGAATAAAATCTCAAACTGTTGAAGCTAATCTACTTTTTGAATTATTACATGAAATAAAGGATATCAATAGGTTTTTGCGTTTAAGCGCCTCCCCACCCACTGCTGCACCCGATGCGGTTTGCACATGTGAGGTTAAGCCAGAAGACGAACGATTCTTGAATATTGACCCAAGATGTCCTATCCATAGACCACCGCACGGGTGAGCTTGTCGTTAGATTGCTTGAGGTTTATTATGAAAAAAAGACGTGTTGATGGCAAGGATGGCTGGAAAAAGGATAGCTGTCATTGGTCAAAAACTGGCTGGTCATGGTGGTATTTTAAGAATGGCAAATGGGGCTGTACTTGTAGCCCATGCACACCACCGAAAACTAACCCACCACTGGAGCGGACAGGAAAAAGGAATAGCCCATCTGAGGCAGAATAATCCCGCCGCTCAGCTTGTTGTTAGGAGGAATGTAATGAGAATATTAATGGCTTTGTTTATTATAATCCTTTCTGGGAGTATAGGAGTGTATTTAGACATATACCGCCACACAGAAAATAAAGTGATTTTTTGGCTGATTGGTTATTTTGGGGGTTTGATCAGTACAGTCATAGCAATTCATTCCTCCTAACCCATTACTGCACTGGATAGTCTACAGGGTAGTCTACCAGTGAGCTTGTTGTTAGGAGGCTTTTATGATTGAAAAGGCAGCCGAATGGTTTCAAACATGTCTGCATGAATGGTCAACGGAGAACTTCCAAATAAAAACATCTACGCAGGAGCAGTATAGAGATCGTTTGAGTCATTTTTTAGCGGGGGTTCGTTGGGCTATAGGAAATGCGCCTCCTAACCCACAATGCAGCGGACGAGTTGCATTATTTGTGAAGACAAAAGATTTGCCAAAATGGAAACCTAAAACAATTATAGGCGACACTTAAATAACCCGCCGCTGATTTTATCGTTGAAGGGCTTGAACTATCTCAATAATTTTTTCAAGAGGTAATTTGGTGTTTATCCGTACATTCCTATTTGCATCAACCCACACGCCCTCATCCCGTATGCCACGACACTTCAGCACGTCACTTTTTGTTAGGGTTTCTTTCATTCAGACCACCTCATGCCCTGCCCCCACTAAAGTCTCTTCAACCTTCAAAGCCATATCAGCCGTCTGCTGGTCAGGCACAGAATCGGGACACTTGAAATTTAGCCCATATCCCCCACCTGGGAACAGCGTAGTCTCGCAGGCTCACCCGTAGGACTCTGCAATGGCCGTGACAACAAACAAGGTCGCAGCTTCTAACTTTGACGGGCTTGCGGGGACTGATCTGGTAAACTCAGTCACTAGCCTTTATCTCCACGTCTGGGAGGGACATGAACATAATCCCAAGGGCTTGCTCAATCATGCCTGGCCGGCCCCGGTTATCAACTATAATTTTAATGCCCATCTTGCCATCCGTTTCTTCGTACTGAACCATAGCATCTGATTTACACTTGACGGTGTAAACCTCGCCACTGGGTAAGGTCACGGTAGAAGTCGTGAGACAGGCCGATAGCAGGAGACCCACGACTATCAGTAAGATTACTTGTCCTGTTCTGATTCTCTTCATCTGCTATTGCCCATTTTAAAGTAAACCCAACATTGATCGAGCTGGGGAAATGAGGTGGAGATACCTCACTTATCGGGCGATCACTCCTTATCCCCATCGTTTAATAGCGTCCATTTCTCATTTTGCCATTTTTTGGTAAGTATGATCTCTTCGCCTTCTACTGTCTCAACAAAAATCATTCGCCAGCCATATCGGACAATTTTGCCTTCTACACCACGCACTTTGATGGGCACACCGATGCCCAAATGTTTATTGCTGGTGAGCAGTATATAGGCAACCATACTCTCGATAAACGACTTGATAACGAGTAGAATGATGCCTGCTAGAATCAACTTCAGGATAAGCCACAAGAGTCGCCCTTCGATTTGGTTGAGAACATCAAGAATAACCTTCTCGCTCATTTTAAAAACCATCTAGGCCATGTTAAGCCAATCTTAATAACATCCTTCAAGGCTATCTTTTCGCCACTCGACCAGGATAGGGAAGTTGCGAAGAACACACCAATCCCAAAATAGATTATAAAAACAACAAGAGCTAAGACGCACCACACCATGAGAGCCACCTTTAGTTAAACTACGACAATCACCTTTCAAGCTGATTGAAGGCGTTAGACGTTTTTGATTGTTTTAGCCAAACCCCTAATCGTTATCGGGGATGTCAAAAGTCTCCCGAATCATATTGCAGACCGGAAGCACAAACCTATCATCTGTTTCGCTCTTGGTTCCAAGTACATACTTTTCCGCAAAATCCAAGACCGTGTCTGCAAATTTCCTTAGCAGAGTTGGACTCAGCAACTTTAATAGTACCTGAACTAATGCACTAATTAGTTGAGCTTTCATATTTATTCACCACCTTTCCGGTTGTTTTATCATTACAGTATTTAGATGAACCTTAAAATGAAGATGAGGCCCCTTGCCCTTTTTGTGTTTCCATTTAGCACAAACCTTCTTGGGTCGTTCAGGATCATACCGAAAATACTGATTAATCCAGGAAGCTATCCTACCACCCACAACACCATCCCTGCATCTCAGGTCTAAGCCCCTGAAATAGCCGTGTACGCCCTTATCTCCAGGTCTGTTCCCACTCGTTATCACATCAAGCCCGAAGCGGTCATAAACAGCCCATGCTATCCGAATGAGCATAGGGTCAAGATTCAGGATTTCGAGATTTTTTAGATGGAACATTGTAGTTTGTTCACCTGTTGTTTTAGCATGTCTAGCCGAAGTATAACCTTAGCAACCGTGCGTTTGACTTCTCTTTGGTCAGCTTTGGGCAGCTTTCGCATCCTACGCTCAGCCAATTGAATCCAAGCTTGTATGGCAACAATAGAACCCGTAATGTCTATGAGTTCGGCCACGCTTTATCTGCCATTTTCTTCAAACGCTTCGTTGACTGCGACCTTGATGGCCTGTGTAACTTTCAGTTGGGCTATTTCGCATAATTGACCGTGGCTTTCTTTATCAACATATTTTTTATCAATCTGTTGGCGAAGCTTCTCACGGTCTTCCTGAATCTCAAGCCGGAAATCCTGAATTTCTTGCCGCAACCCAAAAGCCTCTGTGCGAAAACCGCGCAAGTCCCACCATAAAATACCTAGTATTCCCACCATAATAAGCCTCACTATGTCTGGAAAGTTCATTGTATCTCCACCAAATGTGTTTCTTCGAGAGCCTTCAAACGCTCATGGTGCCAAATTTGCCATTGCCTTCCATGTCCCAGGTGAACCAGACGTAACGCACATCCAGCCCATCATTTGGCCAGCAACAGCATTTGCTCTCCAACAAATACTTCCCTGCTCCCAGCGTCCATTGGTCGGAGCAGCCCCACCACTAATTATTGACCTCCCATCCCCTGCCGAAGCAGCGGGATGTCCAAAATATGATGTTGCTGTATCAAAAATGTTATAACTTGATTCACCAAGATCCATTTCCTCCCAGTCTACATAAGAAAGTTGAAAGTAATTAGACTTAGCTCCATTACTTATCTTGACTATTTTTCCAGTTGATCCCGCATCTAAGTAATCAGGAGGAACTAAAGAACCGTGTACATAGAACTTATTGGTATAAACCAGGGCTCCGTTTAAGTGTATGCCATCCTCATCATCTGTGTAGTGCATTTCAAAGGCTAATATGTCATATAAATTAGAAACAATCAGACCAGTATTGCGAGTATTTGAATCTAAATATATGCCGGTTCCATTTCCAACCATGTATCGAATGTAGAACCTATTGGCTTCACTCTTACTCGTAGAATCTGCACCACCAATCTGAACAATTCCAAATCCGTTCTTCATAAGTGTTCCAATATTATAAGTACATTCAGACGTTGGCGTGTTTGCTCCACCATGATAAGAGTCTAATCTTATCGCCTCTTGTAATCCTTGTATATGTTCGATGTTGATGGTACTTCTGTGTGCATGTGTAACGAGTAATCCTGTTGTATTACTGTCTATAGTAACGCCAACCCCAGCCTGAATAGTAGTCGAATTATAACCAAGAATACCTCTAATGCTGATGACGGCATATCTACTTGTAGGTTCAAGATGAACAACGTGTCCTGTATCGTCTGCTGAAGCCCTAAAAACTGCCTCATCAGCTTTGACGTTACACTTCCATTCATCTAATCCACCTGGGGTTACTAAGTAAGTCCCTGGTGGAAAATATAATGTCTTCGTTGGTTCGGTTGTTGCGCTTAGCCCTAAAGCTGTGTTTGCTGAATTAATTGCAGTGGTATCGTTGGTACTATTATCTCCAACTGCTCCGTAATCTTCAACACTAACCCAATCAATAACTCCTGCGGCTGTCAGGCTGTGTTCTGTATTATCATCCTCTAGGAAATATAAGAGACTATCAGAAGACTTAACATAGAGCTTGCCATAGTCAGCAGTGTTCCCAGGAGCAGAAATCTCTTTAAGGCTGAGGGCAGGCTCAATAGAGAGACTACCGCTGCTTGCCTTTAGTATTTCTGCTGCTCCGAAAAATAACGAAACCTCACTTCCTTTTATGCGAATTGGCTTCCAAGCACTACCATCCCGATCATAAGCTTGTAGTGACCCGTAGTCATCACCTACATTATAAAACATTTCTATTCCTGTTCCAGTCGAAGGAGCAGTACCCGTAGCTATAGAACGAAATTTGCCAGCATTGTCTAATTCTGTTTCTGGTGTCGTTGTTTTGATGCCTAAATTGCCATCAGTCCAACGAGCAATTTCCGAACCATCCTCTTCGACTGTTATGTATCCGTCTCCTGCATCAATTGTTTCTATCTTGGTGTCTCCCTCATAAATATTGTCCCCGGCCGCACCACCCCAATTGGCATCCCCGTAGGCTTTAATGGCCGCTCCGTCTGGTAGGTTGCTACCATCGGTCATCGAGTCCTCGGCAGCTCTTGTTGCAGCAGTGCCTAAACTTAAATCGCCTCTCGTCTCCGAGTATGACCTTCCCTCGATTCTACTCGCATCTGTAAATCGAGCAAAGTCATTCGCTTCTGGAGTCCCAGAAATAACGGGAAGGTCGCCGTCCGCAGCAGTCGAAGTGGCCTTACAAGAAACTACCAGAATCGCAAAAACAACCAATACAATACAAACTGTAATACGCTTAAACATTTTACCTCTCCCCAATAAGAAAGCCCGACCAAGAGCATTACTTCTCTGCTCTCAATCGGGCTTAGTGATCCGTAGTTTTATACTACGTCAATAAGTACCCTACTAAAACTTCACTACATCCCTGTCCGGGTCGTTCTAATTCCCACCACTTGATCGTATAAGTTCATGCCATACACCGGATGAGATACAAATCGCCATTAACTTGTCCCTTACGTTATTAAAAGTGAAATCAGCCCCAGCTCGTAACATCAAGCTTGCTCCATCTTTATTAACCACAGTTCTCGCATCGTTCTCGGCCTGCAACAAGAGTATGTCGCCAACATTTCCACCGTTAACCGTGACGAGATCGTCCGATGCTGCATCTTCTTCTGTACGAATGCTATGAAACCTCCATTTTGAATCACCGGAAACAGTTACCTCTCCATTGTCGATTGTAAGCTCAGTCGGGGCACCAAACCCGTCAGAAATTAATTTAACTATCCATCCCGTTGCCGAATCTACATAAACAAACTCGGCTTCGGCCCAGTTGACAGCAAGCGTAAAATCAGCCGCCGAACCCCGTATCTTTTCGCCATTCCTCCCGACAGTTACATTGTTAGTAGCCCATGAGCCTTTAGCGTCTTTTATCTTAACGGTATCGCCAGCTTCAGGGGAGATGGGTAGCGTGATGGTAAAAGCCCCTACGGTATCCGTGTCGGCTAATATCGCTTCGCCCCTGATAGCCGTATAAGCAGCGGTTTTTGTTATCCACCTATGACAAAGACGACAAACGTAAACCCACAGCCATGTTCTTTTAACGGTGCCTAAATGACCTGTTAAGTTTTTCCACGGGCTAAATTCAATCCATTTTTTTTCGCCCGCCACGGTTTTTATCTCTCTCGATAATAGAACATTAACTTAAAAGTTCCGGCGCTTGATGGCGATGCGAACACACCAGACGAATATGCTAATGGTGGATACCAGGATATAGTCTGTACTTGCTGAAAAGTAGCCGCAGCATTAATAGTAATTGGAGAAGCGATTAGCGTTGTTCCAACTACGGCCTGAGTTCTGTATTTAAGATAGCTGTCATACAAATTCAATGTTACATCGTTAGTGCCATCGGTAACTATCATAACCTTATAAAGATAGCCTGCCGGACTTGCAACTGAGCCAGAGGCGGTCAGCATAGAGCTTGGCACAACCCATTCTGGCGGTTGAAACCCCATGAGTGCCGTGCCGTAAAACAACATCAGCAAACAAAGAGGTATTGCTAAAAACCGTTTCATTCCCTGTCACCTCCTAAAACATTTTATAATTTATCCTATTCCGAGCATCATTAAATGATCTGGTACTGCTACCGCCACCCCGTAATTCGGCCAATAGTCGTCTGCCCAGTAATTCTTGCAGAAGTAAGTCGAGGGCCAAAACCCCGGAGTCAACATTATGAGGCATCCCTTGTGCCAACAGCAGTCCTGTTCCCGTTAGCATCTACTGTGGCACTAATTCTATTCTTTGAATCTGCAATGTCTCTGAAGACGATGGTTGCAGTACCACCACCGCTTGACTTGCCCGATAAAACAGCAAGAAGCAATTTAATGGTCCCTCGTAAAGTGATGGCAGTTCCGTCATTGTCATATTCCTCATCAGCCACAGCATCACCAACCTCAGTCTTCATTCCGTCAGACATTGCTCCAAGGTCTGTCAAACCTGCACCAGCGGTTCCAATTTCTCCTGTGTCGGTTTCAATATCATCTAAATGTTTATCAACCGAGCCTACTGCTGGTGAGTTGCCTGTTGGAGCCAACTTCATCGCATCTCTTATTTGTTGGGCGGTACGTGGGACCACATCACTGCCTCGCATGACATCCGAAGCTACAAGCAACGGGGTCACTACATCAAACAGCTTTACAAAGGCAGCGGCCAGCCTTCCCGCAGCACCCTCGGTCAATGCCGATCCATGTATTTTAGTTACATCAACCTCTGCGCCAGCAACATCCCCGGCTCCGGCAGTGGCCCAGGCTCCCTGGTTGCCCTGTAGATCATCTGTGTCGGCTTCAATAGTAACCGTCTGTGCTTTAATCGCCGCAATATCAGCCGCAAGGGTCGCTCCCGCAGGTTGTCCCATCGAGCGATTCTCAATAGAAAATGTCGCCACCACCTCACCAATCACCGACACACTGTCTACTTCACCCGTGGTAATTACTACGGTATAATCAGCACCAGTAGCAAAAAACGCATTTCCGCTCAAGTCTATTCTGACGTTATTCAATCCAGTTATACTATCAAAATCCACATCAAGATCGAAGTAGTTTTCTGCTGTGGTCTTTTCTGTACCGTCTGCCTCATCTATATAGACAGACAAAACCGGAGTGTTAGCCAAAGTCCCAGGTATACCCGTTGCAAAGGCACGAGTGGTAAACTTAAAATAAATATCTCCATCTTCTTTGAAATCACCTAAGTACATTATCCTGCCAACCCTCCTCCTTGTCCGGCAATGCCTCCCATGCCAGCTAAACCACCAGCACTAACAAGACTTGACATAATACGGCCTGCTACCACCGGATACTCAAACGCTCCGATACTCTCGCTGCCATCCACTCTTGCATTGCCAGCAATGTCAATCGTAGGCACATTAGCATCCGTTGAGTGATCCAAGCCAGCCTGATATAATACGCTGTCTACGTCTTTTATTCTGAAATCACCATTAGCGTAATCCGTAAAGGCCAAGGCCCATTTATCGGCTTCAGTTCCGTTTGCCGGGGAAATGTCTACCGGATTGGTCCCATCTACATCATCTGAGGCGCAATAATCAATCGTAGTAAAAGTATCCTTAAAATCATTGGCTGTATTAAAAACCGCACAGTTTATTGCAATAACGTCATTATTATCAGTCTCTATCCCAGCACCTCCCCCTAAAGTAATCGTACAATTATATAACTTTACAACTCCACCTGCAATATATAACACATCTCCGCTAGCAAGAAGAATACAGTTTATAAGCCAGGTAGTAATGTTTGCATCAAGGGAATAAAAAGCTCTACTTGACCCAGCACCATCGTCCCATAAATAGGAATTTTTTATTATAACAGTAGAGGAGGCTGCCCCGATACGGGTAAAAAGGGGTTGAACATTCTCACCACCAGTATATTTTATTTGCAGCCCGTCAAAAGTGACATCTATACGATTAGTGTTGTTGATTCTTATAGGAGTTTGAGTATCTCCTCCATTCTCCTTTCGATATGCAGATGTACTCCACTTACCATCCGTATACATGTTCCGAGCACCATCATTGAGAGTAGTAATTGTGATATCATGTGCGGCATCTGTCGTCCAACCCGTAAAACTAGTCTCGTCATCATCAATCCCCTGCGCTTCCCAATCACCATTCTCGCCAGCGTTTTCGGTTATACTTACCTCAAGCTCGTTGGCTCCCGTGAGATCTCCATCCTCACCAGTTTCCATCAAAGACATGGTGGTATAAGTGGCATCGTAGCCGCTAGGTGCATTATCTGAATTAGCTGGATATATTGCTGCTGTTCGAGCTGCCATTATTTATTTAAGTCCGTCACCTCAACAAAATTTTCTGGATAGTCCTTTATCCGGTTCTTAAATTTTGCAATTATGGATTCCTTCTCAATAAAGGGCTTCTCAACCAAATCTTGTTTTTCCTTCTCTGTTAGATTTGCAATAGAGAGCAAGAATTTTGGACTCTTTTCGAGAAAGCACCACCTACCATCTGTATTTTTCCAAGCCTCCTTTTCTTCTGCCCGTTCAAGTGTCCATTCTGTAGTTTTCGATTTATAAATCTCACTACATTCTGGAGTCGGCAAGGCGTTTATAAGCTGCTTCTTCACGCAATCTGAAATCTGAATGATCTCAAAAATATCCTGCTCGGTAGGCGAAAATCTGTAACCATCCTCAAAAACGCCGGCAATATCGCCAACCGGTTGAATGGCATGATCTTCAGCCTCAGTTTTTCTTATACCTCGCTCAACCTTTCTCTTGGCGCAGTTTTCGTGTATTACAACAAGCTGGGCCATTCTAGCCTCCTACTAGTTTACGAACCTAAGCAAGCACGGCGCCGTGGGTGCTTCCGTGTCTATACTTTTCGTTACTTCATTACTCGGCCCGCTCTCATTGTTAAAGCTGTCAAACGCTGTCAGCACCCAAAACCAAGTACCATCTGGTACGTCAGAAAGTGTAACCGTTTCCGTTCCCACCGGAATCTCGGCTACATGAGGCGAGGAATAGGCCCCAGGAGTCGTGGTCTGATATAGACGATACCCCGCTAAGTCAACTTCCTGGTTCGCGTCCCAGGCGAATGACACTGTGGAGCCAGCGTATGCAGGAACAGCCGCCAGGAGACAGAACAAACCAAAGACAATATTCATAACAATCATTCCAACCATTTGTTTCATAGTCCCTCCATCGTTATGCCTCTTTGAAATATTGAGTCAAACCGCTAACCTGCGCCGCCGTGCCCAAGTTGATGATAAAAGCTTCGTTCAAAGCAGTTTCTAAAGGAAAAGGCCAGAAGTTCATGGTCATACCTTTAGGCTCATTCGTCCCCGCAAAAGGCATTGCACCAGAAAAGTCAGTTGTTCCGTGTACCAACGTAATGTCGTTCTCTGCACTCATTGTAAAAGTCAAAGAAACAACCTTGATTTTGTTGTTAGCATCCGCAGCAACAATCTCATTGTCACCAGAAGAAGAGATGTCTATGGCGGCAGTTAGAATCGTCTTTGCGGTTCCCGCAGTCAATATATGTATTTCACCGGCTATGGAAACCTTAACCGGATAAAAAGTCGTGCCGCCATCAGAGCTTCCCCAGATTTCGACTTCTCCAGGCGCTATCTCAGAGATTTTCCGAGGATGCTTTTCATCGTGATATTCAGCCATTTATCAACCTCGAATCTTTACCCGTGGAATCTCAATAACTTTCGTCACGAACTTCGGCTTCTCGACAATTACTTCTTCCTCAATGATTTTCGGCACCTTGATCTCTTTGGGGATTTGAGCTTTCACATCCCGTACAGCCTTCTTAAAAACTTCTAAAAGCTCATAAGCCTCTTTCTGAGCACTTCTAATCCCGTTGAGCATCTCTGTAACCTCGGAGACTATGGTCTTAACTTCTTCCATAGCTACCTTCGGCACGTCATACGGCACCTCAACTGGCTTCGGCACCTCAACCTTAACCTCTACCGTCTTCACTACCGGACGCTCGTATTCTTTGTCCACGGGTATTGGACGCTCGTATTCCTTGTCCTGAATCACAGGGCGCTCGTATTCCACATCTTTGATTATCGGACGCTCAAAATCCTTGTCCACGTATTTAGGTCTTTCAACCTCAACCTCCACTTCAATAAACTTGGCCCGTGGTAATTCCACGATCTTTTCCACAGTTTTAATCACAATATCGGTAATCGTGAGGGGCTTGATCTTTACAACATCTTCCTTCGGTTTCTTGTCATGGTGTTTTGCCATTTCTTGTTACCTCCTGTCTTAATTTCGTATATATATAGTTACGGTTGCCGTGCCACCACTACCACCGGGAACACCGAATAGCGTGAGCTTTACTGTGTTTGTACCCACAAGCGGCTTTTCTGTCGGGATCATGTGCGTTTCATTCCTGTCCAAATCGTCAGACGCATAAATTTCATTACTGTCCGAGTTCTCAATGGACAACACACCCGTTACGTCATTGGTCCAATTCGGCAACACGACCAGAATCGCATACGTCAGACCCACCTCTGTTATAGTAAAGCTTTTTACAACATCACTAGCTCCGAAAACCAATGATTCCTCATCTGTCTTCATTAGATACCTGCCATCTTTCATGCGACCTTTCATCCTCGTTTCCTCCTATGGTAATGTTTATTCTATAACTGCCTTTACTATTTTCTTGGGTGTTTCATAAGGAATACCCATTTGTAGTAACATTAGAGTAATTGAATTATTCACAAAACTATCTGCTGCTTTCTTTCTTTTTCGTGGATTTGTTTCTATTAGCAAGGTCACACCATCTACGAGAACATCTCTTACAAGTTCTGCATATCTTGAAATCGGGAGTTCTACGTCATATCCTAGAAACTTACCACGCTCTATCCCGCTAATAACTGAAGAAGCTAAATCTCTTATAAAGAAAAAGTAATTAGCATAACTGTTAAGAATCCTGCTAACAAGTGCTGGCTTCTTTTTGCGTTTGTATACCCTGTCTCTTATTTCATCAATAGCCGCTACGCCCAACGGGTTAATCACAAGAAGTATGAACATAGACTTAATCCATTTATTATAAACTTCTGGATCTTTGGTTCTTTGAGCTTCTCGCCAAGTTCTTCTCATTAGATTCAAGGCTTGATTTGTAAAAGCCGCAAACATTGTAGCCAATCTTTCTATTGGACTGCCTCTTGAAAGAGATGATCTATGTTCTGGTGAAAACATCGGTTGTGTTCGTTCTGTCGCATAATCAGCAAACTTATAGGCCAACCCCATCTTATCTTCTGGTGTTAATTTGGCAATGTCTTCATTTGTTATATCCAGAGCTTGCTTTACTTCACGGGATAATTTACCAACTTCAAGTTCAGCAAGCACTTGGAGCACCGCACCCTGCATACCAGGAATAACCGCTCCCTTGTCAAATAACTTAATACCTGACATAACAGATTCACGTACAGTTTTTTTACCAGCAAACAATCTCTTTTCAACACCAGCTTTAAATACATCGGCTACATCACGGCTAAAACCTCCTTCAACTCGTTCAAGGTATTCTGGTGAATAAACCTTGTGCCTTGCTGAAATCCCTTTTGGATCATTAATTGTGTCTATGATCCCACGCCACAAATATTCTCCTTTTACATACGGTAAATATAATGGCAATGAAAGAACCTGCTTTGACATAACAAATGGGTTGATACCAAGAATGGCCGTTGAAAGATTGTTTTTCCACCGCAACAAGATTTCCTCGGTGGTTGTATAGCTCAGATAATCACCAGCTATATCACGCAAGCCCTTCTCGATTTCTTTCCAAGTTATTTCACCATATCTATCTGATAATTCACGCCTAAAAGTTTTATCGTACAACAACTTAGAGGCATTGGTTAATGGCAACTCAAGCCCTATATAGGCCGCTGATTTCATTATGCTCTTGTTGAGATCATAGAATAACGAATTAAGATAAAGAGGTTTTATAGAACCAAGCCGTGCCTCAAGCATACCTTTTGGCACACCTACCCTAACAAACTTGCCCTTGAATCGTTCTAATGCCTCTTCAAATTCTATGTCCTTGCCCCTTGATAAAGGCATAACCTCCTTGGGATAATAGTTATCAACTCTAGGTAAATCATAATGATTCTTTTCATAGAATACTTTGTTAAGAGAATCATATTGTCTTTCAAATAAATCCGTTACGGAATCACCAGCAATAGATAGCTCTTGCAATGTTAAGCTATCAAGGATTTCAAGCAACTCATCTTCTGTTATCTTAAACACCTGATTTGGTGTATCACTTATTCTGTCGCCAAATCCGCCCTTCAAGATAGCTTGCCTGTTATCAGCGTTTAATGAGTGGCGATATAATGCCATGCGGTGCCCACGGGTAAGCGTAAACTTGCCAATTGTAACTTCTTCATTGGCCCACTTGGCTATATCTTTAACATCAACATCTTTAATATCATTTTGGAATTTCTTGTAAGCATTCTGCCTGTAACTGAGTTGTTTTGTTACACCTTCTTTCATAGCTTGAAACAAAATTTTGTCCATCGTGCTATTCGGCCCCGCAAGACTCTCAATAATTAAATCAAAGTGGTCATGTCTAATACCCATTGTATTTTTGATGAGAGTGCCGGTTTTCTTGAGTCGTTTGAATCTACCCTTTTGTGATAGTATTATTTTTTCCTCAACCATCTTTGGCGGTTTCATTTCGCCCACGGCATCATGAAGTACCTGCTTGACACGTCTTCTCTTCCTGCGTACAAAGATGGTTTGCTTAGTATTTTCAAGATGAATATGATGCATAACAGCGGCATGGATAGATTCAAGTTCATCTATAGTGACATCCTTGACATTTCGTTGGTCTAGTCGCCTTAGTCGCTCAAACACATAATCCGGCATCTCGGCTTCAGGATTATCCTCAAGAAATTCTCTGGTTCGTGATAGTTTTAATGTGGTCTTGGGCGTAATTCGAGTAAGATCAAGATTCTCAAGAAGATTATCTATAGCTTCGGCTTGTGTAGGAGTTATCTTCTCGGTTTTCTTCTTAATGTCTTTTAGCTGATTTATCATCGTGCGAACTTTGACGAGTTGTTCCTTTCTTGCCTTAGCCCGTTCTTTTAATACGGCTTGTCTTGTTTTCTCTTGCGCCACACCCTCCTTACGACCTTCTCGCTCTGCTATCCTTGCGGCCTGCTCAGACTTCTTAAAAGCTGCTTTGAGTGCATCTTCTTCAGCTATTAGCTTGCCTATCTTGGTTTGACCCGTAATGATTCGCACCCGTGTCTTTACAACTTTTTTTTCAAGTGCAAGTTGCTCTCGTATTTCCTTGGGTGAGGTAGGTGGTTTCTTCTCGCGAATACGCCTAGTAATTACAACTTCATCACCCATTATACGTTCTATTTCTGCCTGTCGTTTCTCAGCAGGAGCTTCAGCCATTATCCTATCAATTTCAACCTGTCGTTGTTCCGGGGTTAAACGTTTAATTTTCTCGGCAATAAGTTGTTCTGGTGGTACAATCTCAATCTTTTCCTTGGGCTTTACTTCAGGCTCGATCTTCTCTCCAAGCCTAAACTCAGGTTTGCCCTCTCTTAACACTCGTGTTTCCTGCGCAGGGTCTATCTTCAATATTTTTTTAACAGTAGCAAACCAAGGTCTATCCTTGACCGTGATTATCTTCTCGGCTGGTATATCAATATGAACTCCATATTTTATAGCTGCCCGTGCTTCCTTACCCGACAATCCAAGCTCTTTATAAATTGCTAGTTCCTCGGCAGGTAATACACCCCCGCGTTGAAGTTCTGTTTTCAAGTCCCTAGGATCTATGAATAGTTTTTCTGGCAATTTGTGTTCTTCTATAATTTGCTTGGTAAATCTCTCACGCAACTGAGGCGCACGGTCAAATACACTCTTGCCAGCTTTAAGTTTCCACATGAAATCAAAAGTTTCTACAATGGTTTCTGTCAGGTCGTTTATATCTTCTGGCAATAAATCTGCTAAGCCACGCTTCTGAAAGACTTTGTATTTCTCGTTCTTGCCAAGAGATATAGCAAGACTCTCGGCCTCGCCTAGTGCCTCAAATGTAGCCAAACCCAATATGGTTGATACAGGATGCATTATTAACCCTGCTGTGATGGGCAATATGAACAGACCACCAACTAATTCAGGTGTAGTGGGCATATCCTGACCACCAAGTTGCTTAGAGATTGCATCGTGATTTCTATAAGCCTCACTAGGGGATATACCAAATGCCTCCGAATATGCCATAGCATTAGCGGCCTTAGCTCGTTGATCTTCAAAATCAATTCTGAATAAATCCTTGAATCGCTCCTTGATTGATAGTGGCTTGCCAGCACGAAAAGAAACAATCTCCTCACCCTTATCGGGTAGCAAAGATACATCTATTATACCAGTAGCAATATCTGGTTCTGGTTGATCTGGTAATAATGATACGTCTATTGGCATTACTCTGCCTCTATTTGTTGCATAGCATTCTCGATATTCGCTTCAGTTATAGGCATACCAGCCATTTTAAGTTCTCTAATAGCCCGTTCTCTTTTTTTTGTAGTCTTTACAGTCTTTACAATCCTTGCAGCTCTTACAGCCATTTCACCCGTTGCAACCTCAGAAAAAGTATCAAACAATCTCAACACCCAATTTCTTTTTTCTACCTCCACAAGTTGTTCTATATAACTTTCAAAGGCTGCATCGGAAGCATCGGGATTGTCTTCTATCCATTGCTCCAATTGGTTAGTCTTCTGATTCCAAATAAGTATGTTTTTCTTTTCATCTGTATCATATACACCATCAGTTTCTAAATTTTTGAGGACAGTAAAGCCACGCTTAGCCCTTGCTGTTTTGGTTGGGTCTTTTGGTTTAGTTGTCCACTCTTTAATGCCTTTATTCACAGTATTCGTACTAACACCTTTGCCGTGATACTTGTCCAAAATATCTTCTTTCGTTTCAAAATTCTCTGATGCGATATGTATTTCAGTCCACATCTCCGCCACAGTTTTTGGCACATCCACTTCAAATGGGTCTTTCTTTCCTTTGTTGATAGCATCTGTCTGTTTCGTAAGATTGTTTAACCATCTTGTCTTAACCACAATCCATCGTGGAGTATTCGGAAGCGCCATAACTTCTGGTGCCGAAAGTTCCATCTTAGGAAACCTAGCCAGAGCATCCCCTTCCCATTGTGCTATTGCCTTAATCTCTGCTTCATCTTCAAGCTTCTTGGCCTTGGCTTCTTTTCTTTCAACCTCAATTTCTTGAGCCTTTATCGCCGCCTTCGCCCTATCTTTAAGCCTACGCAAAATATCTTGAGAGATATTACCTGTTTGGGCAGGATCTTTAATAGCCCTGATTGCTTCTCTGGGATTAGACAATATAAGCTCATGAATTTCATTAATCTCAAGCTCTGCCATAAAAGACTGTTTTTTTCTAACCACATCATCAGCACCAATGAGTCCACGGGCAGCGAATTTATCTACATCCACAAAATATTCATCTATATAATCTTGCCTTGCTTCATCATCGTGTGCAGTTGCGGCCAGTTTTGCATTAGTTCTCTGTTTCTCAAAAAGAACCGCATTAGCCACTTTTTGATCTTTAACCCGTGATGCTCTTGTAATAGCCCTAGTCGCACTTCCCGCATAACCCAATCCACGAATCCTAACAATATCTGCGACTTCTTTGTCTCCTATCGCTTTTAATCTTGCCTCTGTTATTCTTTGAACATCGGTAGCAAATTGGTTTATATCTATCTCCGCCCGTTGCTCGTAATTTAATTGCAGGTTATTTATCTCGTTTGCAAGAACCGTGCTTTGCTCAGACACCTGCCTTGTTTGCTTAGCCTTCCGAAATGCCTCTCCAATTCTAAAGGCAACATCGCCAAGCTGACTTATACTCCTACCCGCTCCTGCGATAGCCCGTGGTACGGCGGTTGCGGCCCCGACTCCCAAGCGCACACCACCACCGCTGGGTAAAGCTTTCCTTGCTTCATATCTTGGTATTTTTGGCATTTATCTTGATCTCAACGATACATAAGATATGTTTCGCCCGCACCTGTCAAAAGGCTCGCTCCGGCCCTAATATAGGCAGTCCGCTTTTTTTGTTTACCTGTATATTGCCTAAGCCCCGCCTCGGCCATAAAGCGTGATGCCTTAATCTCTCCACCCCGCCGGATAGCAAGTGCCTCAAGCTCCGCCTCGGCTGCGGTTTCCTCCATTACAAGAAGGGGTGAGCCTTCAAGTTGAACACCGGCTTTGGCAAAAAGGGCCTGTTGCCGACCCTTAAATCGTCCCACACGCCTTCTATGCTGTGCTTCTTCAAACTCCGCTCTTTGTTTCTCAATATCAGCATCACGCCTCGCAAGTGCAGCGTTGTACTCTGCCGTTTTTTCTGCTGCCCTGCCAGCCTGGATTTGGCCGTAAACTTCCATACCCGTTCCAACTGCCATTGCCGCTACTGCTGCTGCTGCCAGTGACATTTTTACACCACCTTTGCATATCGCCAACAATCTGCATGATCTGGTAGATATTGACGCATTAACCCCTCTCGCTCAAAGCCGATTCTCTCAATCCATTTTTGAGCCTGTTCCCAATCACATCTTACGGCTGCTTGAACTCTGTGTAGCTCATGTAATTTAATTATTCTGTTTAGCATTTGGATAACTGCCTTGTGAAAAAATATTGGAAAGGTTTGCGGGGCGTTTAATATAGAAATCGCCCACGCCTCACCTACGCCTGGCCACAATAAAATAACCCCAGCACAACCCCATATTTTTCCATTGATAACAGCCGAATAAGCAGGGCCGTTTTCAGAATAAAGTCTACCCCGTTTTTCTAAGTCCGGGAAAAATTCAAAGATCGCCGAATCAAACTCCATTAAATGCTCTGGCTTAAACGGTATAATTTTCTTGTCAACGCTCATCCGCCGTTCCTACCTGTGCCATAATAGCCAATACGTTAAGCGGCAACGGGTCTTCCTGCCTGACATAAACCCTAGCCGCTCGTTCATACCCTGACGGGAACGCCAACTCTAAATCGCCTGTATAAACTGCGGCCATGGAATCAGAAATCTCGTCCAAGTTTGAACTATCTGGTCCAATCTCAAGGTTAAGACTCTCAAACAGCCTGACAATAACCCGTGAGATTCGTTTTATCTTGCCCTGTATTATATCGCCTGCCGCAATACGCATAGTCTCTAAAACGGACGTGTAAGGCAACCCGGCCTGCACAACACTTGCACCACTTGATATGGTTATCCTGCCAGCCGCGCTCACTGTCTGTGTGGCCTGAATAACACCATCCGCAAGGATAGCCACGGTCTTAGTTGCCAGGTGGGTAAGCCCTGTAATGGTGGTTGCCGATGCGCCATCGTAGGTTAGCCCAGAATCTACAAAAAAAGCGTCCTCAAGATCAGTAAATCCTGTGCTGTCAATATACTCAATGTATCTCTTTGGTACATCAGTCCCACTTCCACCATCAACTTCTCGCTTGACCGAAAGCCATAATTCGTCAGCATCCTCCGCCGGGATAACGGCAACACTCTCAACGCATCCTTCTGTGATGTGCCGATGCCAGCCAATCACGTCCTGCGCTCTCATATATGTCATGCCAAGCAACACGCCATCACTGCGCACAAACCAGATAATGCCATCCGGTTCCTGCTGATAGGCCATTGCCTCAATACCACCCTTAGTGATGTGTTCTGCCAACAAGGTCATGTCAGGAGCCGTGTAGCCATCAATTTCAAAATTATACGCCAACTCACGTACCTTGCGCTTTGCTCTCTGGACAAACAGAACCGAATGACTTACCTGTATTGCCTGAATATTAGCCGAACCGTGCGTTGTTTGCCGGATAACCTTAATATTAGTTGGCGTTATAGGATCATCCGGTCCAGCACTTGAAACAATCCACTCACCGCCCACCGTGCCAACAACAAGGGAATCCGTAGGCACAAGCCACCTGATAACATTCACTTGATCGGCAGCTATGGTTATTATAACGGCAGAAGCATCACTGGTTCCAGCCGACATATCCTCAAAATCACCGCTTACGGTTGAGAGGATTGTCTGAGGCGATGCATCAGTATTGGCAAACCAGAGGCGTTCCTCAAAAAAGGCCACTGATCCCGGACACATGGTTCCGGCATCGCTTGAGAAAGGGTTTGAAGTAGGAGCATAAGCCGTCAGCGTCCAAGTTGTATGCGCCGTGCGTGTCAGCTTTCTAACTTCATACTCTGGATGCACAATCCACATGGTATCGGCAGATTGCACGAATTGAAGCTGCGGTAAATGTTCTTCAACATAAGGAGTTGCAATTTGATAAGGAGTTCCACTATTATCTCCACCTGGATATTCGCTTAAAGGTGGTGCAAAGTTGGCTGTCCAACGAGCAATGCCCTTAGAAACACGAGGCTCATCTGTCCAACCATCAAAGTGACCAATTATTAAAGAAGCAGCCAAATCAGGCCAAGAATCAGCATCAGTCTCCACATCACGAACACTACCACCTATTGTTATAGCCCAATCATTAGCATTCCCGCCCCAACCTCTTATAAGAGCGATATGATACCACGTATCAGCAGCAGGATACCAAGTAGCATACATGGCCACTTTAGTATCACCACCACTTTTTATTAGAAGTCTTAAATAATTATCAAGATAATAAAATTTTACATAATTATTATCATCGACCTCTTGATAGGCAAAATCAGCTGAAGTTGGTGCACTGGGGGCTACATTAAATCGCATCCACATATCAATTGTAAATGTTCCTGTATCCATGAACCAATCGGCATGGTCAGGAACACTTAAATAATCTCCAGTGCCATCAGACAATAAAGCTCCAGTACCAAACTTCTTGTAAGCTGTATCAACCTGTGCATTACCATTAGCTGTTATTGTATGAGGACTTGCTTCATCGGTAAAAGTTGTGCTACCGTCATTGCCGTCACAATGAATCAATAATTTTGTATATGCATCAGGTATCTGTAATTGGCCCTGATTCATATACCCGCGCATATATTGATCGCCGAACTCAAGAACGTAGGCTTGCGTGGTAGAAAACTGGAAGGGGATTAGACGGCACTTAGCATTAGAATAAGAGGCATCAGCCACATAGTGCATTCCCGGCCTGCGGGACACTCCACCATGCGGCCAGATAACCATGTTCTCAAGCGTCTGGCAGGCGTTATAATACTTTGCTAAATCAACCCGTCCATCTAAGCGGGACGAAAACTCACCGGCAGTAAAATTGGTAAACATTACATTTACCCTGCCAGCAATGCTCCCGCCCACAAGACAATAAAGAGGCAAGAGTAGAATGAGAAGCAGTATCGTAAGCTTTTTACGCTGGATTATCATTTAGCGCCTCGCCGCTATCCAAGTGTCTTTATATTCTGGTGCCTCATCCGTGTTCTCACTGGCATGAACTTGTTTTGCTTCTGATAGTTTTGTCTGGTACAGCTTGAATATTTCGGCTCCCAAGGTATCGGAACCAGCAAGCGGTTTGGCAAACTCATAAGCCATGCGGAGAGCAAGAACCTCCACGAATAAATCATCATATTCTGTAACATCCGTTATCTGCTGAGTGTATTTAATGAAGGCATTTCGTTCTTCAAGATTGCAAAGAAGCTTGCCCTTTTCTACTTTGAACTCGTATGAGATTGATCCGTCTGGTACTGTGCCATTCTCGTCAGTCAGGTAAAGCATCCGCAAGCAATCGCTTGGCAAGTTATATTCGTACTCATACCTAATAGCTGGCATCTTTCTTGCGTACCCACCAGATGTATAAGCCGTAAAACTCGACCCATCTATGTCATCACCTTCCTCGTCCACAAGCTCATAGCTATCGTCCGCTTTATCTTCAAGCCAAAATACGGTGCCGTTTACCTCGGTCATGCCAGCGACACCAGTTATCTTGATTTTATCGCCATCCAAAAAGCCATGAGCCGTTGATGATACAACCGGGGGTTCCGCCGCCGTGATGCCCGTAATAGCAGCCCTGTTATAGTGCGTTTCGGCTATCAGCCTGAGTTCCTTCACGGCGAAGTTCCACGGGAACACCTGCAAGACTTCATCCCTGCGCTTGGCATAGATTTCATTGCAGAGATCGCTTGCTTTAGTACCATCACCTAAAGCCGATATCATAGCTTCACCAATTTTGATAAGCGCAGAATTGCAAATATCAACTGAAGTTGTTACGGCCATAATATGCTCCTAAAACTTTTTAAGCAGCAGAGAGTCCCTTGTAACCAAGCCTCCGCCTGTTTGCCTGTATCCCCTTTGCTTAGGGCGCTTCTTGCCCTTCTGCCGATACACCGTTCCCACTCCCAAGTGTTCCCTTGCTTTTTCTGTTAGAGACTTTTCTCTTTTCCCCCGATTTCCCATGTTTTTTTCTCCTCGGCTTAGATTTTGCTTCCTTACCGTCAAGAAGCTGTTGCAACTTCTCAGGCCCATACCTTAAATCAAACTCAATGCCTTTTTCTTCAAGTTGTCGTCTAAGATCGGCGCTTTTGCTTTTTCGCTCAACACCAAACGGATCTACACCAACACCAAGCGCCTTCTCAAGTTGGTCACAATTCCAGCTTTTGTCATAGGGAATACTGACGCTATCGCATTGGCTCTGCAATAAGAGCAACTCTCTTTCATCATCAATATCAACTTCTTTTGTTGATACGTGAAAGTGCTTAGGCACCTCATCCGCTTTGGTGCCCTCATAAGTTTCTCCGACTTGCCAGAGTTTGTTTCTCCAATGACATTTTTTATGACAAATAAAAATCATCTCCTTTTCCTCCTTTTTTATCTCTTTGGTTTGTACTCTCCACAATACTCATTAAGGTTCTTTTTTTCTATTGCCGGGAAACGACAGCAATCTCCCACTTTTATCTGAAGGATTGGTTTTATCTTGCCACGGAACCAAAATCTACAAGTCTCGCAGCGTTCTTCTTCCTTTGGCATAGCTTCTCCTATTGGTTATAGGTTTGTGAGCGGGCAAAAAAAGATTCCCCGTTATTATATGGCTTTGCCGTTGGGTCACTGCGATCATTAGCCCAAATTAGCCAACGGCGGATTATGTACTTTATTAAAATAGGGGGTTGTTCTGTATCTTTTGGTATCATCTTATCAACATCCACATACTCATAAAATCTGCGCTCCCACTCCTTTGCATCGGGTGGCTGCACATAACTGCTCGACTTGCCGGGGCATAATTTCATCTCGAACTCGGTACAGAACCGTTTTAAATTTACCTTGATTCCGCTTGAAATCTTGGCAAACTCCTTTTTAACCTCTTCTTTCCTGGCAAGTCCCTCCTCTTTGGAACGAGTGTAAAAATAACAACCAAAATTTCTGTCAACATACGGCCTTTCCTCAATCCCGCATTTACTACTATACCCTAACCGGACTATAAGCTTATAGCTTTCAATCAACTCTTTAACTGTTTTTGGAATAGCAACAACTTTCCAACAATTCAAGCAATGTGTAGGCACGAAATCACAAGCCGTAAATATCGCTTTGTAATGGAGACAAGCAAGAGGCCCCATTTCGTCTCTAACATGAACCCACGAATGATTAACCAATAAGCCGTGTGGTTGAGGTGGTGGTGTCAGTTTTTTTGTTTCAGCACTAATATAATATCCTTCATCAAACAGGTGCTTGAATTTGTCAATTACCTCAAACCTGCTTAATTCCGCCAGTAAATTACCTTCTTTAAACTCTATCTTTTCCATTGCCATCTCCTTTTTTACGATGTGAGAGTGAGCCAAAGGAGTCCCCCGTTACGGGGTATAAAAACACGCCCACTCCCACACCGATTTAGGATTAAGCGGCTAAAGTGGGATTAGACTCCATATCCAAACCAAGCCACGCATCAACAATAGTATCGCTGGGGTTGCCACTAAGACCAATGTATTTAACAGCCAAATATCTCTGCATGTTAATCCCCTGCGGGACCGAAACACTGGTTCTAAATCCAGCTATTGCATAATTCACATCACTACTTGTATAGCTTAATATAATCCTGACAATCTCCTCACCGTTGTTTATTATTCCGGTTGCAGAACTATAAGTATAAAGCATACAAGCAATGTCTGCTGTGGTAAGAGTAGCACCGACCAGAACATTGAACTTCATGTTCCCGCCATCAAGCAGATTTCGCAGGGTGTTACCCCAAGCGTCTGTACCAGCAGCACCAAGATCAACGATGTTAGTACTGGTTACAAACGTAGTGGATGTGATACCAGTTAATGTCTGATAATCACTAAATTCCAGGTTAGCATCCATAATCATCTAAAATCACCTCCTAAGCAGAAATTGCAGTTTCGGATGTAAGAATTGCGTCCATTTGTCGCACCGGATGGCCCATGAAACGAACCACGGGTTCTCCGGCTAAACCCTCACCACCCGCTGCTGTGTAGTGGACGTTATTCTTGTCCTTCAGGGCGATTTGCATTTGAGTCATAACAACCTTGTTCACATAAATGCTGGCACCCTTTCCACCACCCTTCATACGAATAAGCAGCGTGATCAGATCGTCCTCATCAAAGAGGTTGGTCGCTCCAGATACCTCAATGTTCGCAATCCGGCCAATACAGCGGGGATCTTTTACAACCAAACCCGCTTTAACCTGGAAGTGATCTCGATATGCCTGAAACTGTGAAGTAGTGTGTTTATTAGAACTAACAGCAGGTGACACAGTTTGTTCACCCAGGTCTTGATGTTTAATTCCAACATTAGGCGCAGAGTTCTTTGGGTAAATCATAAAAACCTGTCCCTGGCCCCATTGAACCACGAACACGGATGTCGTATCAGAACTGCTGCCACCACCGTCTAAAACGTTGTCCGATGTGACAAGTACGCCCATACGCGGAGAAAAACCCGTGAACTCCTCTGGCGAGTCTTCGGTACTGCCGTACAGCAACGTATCGGCGAGATGCTCTGATAAGCCTTCGAGGAAAGACCGTGCCTCGGCCATCCGCGCTTCCTTCGGATTCGGCGCATTGTTGATAAGCTCGACATCAATCTCGGAATAGGTTTCCAGCATACCAATGGTTTCCCATGCCTCGACTGTTCGACTGGCTTCCGTGGCAACGCCCTCATTGATCTTACGCCACGTTCCAGTAGGTCTCGAAAGTCGTCTTACAACCTTGTGTGCGAAAGTGTCGTTACTTGGAAACCAAGGCGCGTCTAACAGCATCTCGTTTACCTCTGTTAGCACCTCAGCGATAACGACAGTATCCCCACTCGGATCCATTCGTTTCGCCATTTCAGCCAAATTATATGCTGATGTTGACGAAGTTAATGTTGCCATATTTCATCCCTCCTATCGGTATTGGTCGGGCATGGATTTACTAAAATCCAATACAGGCTCACCAGTCCCGGTTCTATCAACTTCAGTACGTTCAGCCGGTGGCCCAGGCCCGCCCGGTGCGAGTGTAGCCTCACTCATCGCTTTGCCGATCTTATGAAAAGTTCTCATCATGATTGGATTTCTTGTAAGTTTTAACGATTCAAACTCTTTAATAAGCTCCTCGCCACCAAATGTTTCAACCGTTTTATCAACAAGGCCAACATTGGCTTCATAATCACTTCCCCAATCGGTCTTCAGGGTTGTTTCTGCCTTTTCAAGATCAGCGTCTTTCTTGTCCTGCAATGCCTTCACGCCTCGATTCTGGTACTCAACGTAATAGTTGAAAAGCTCCGAAGCCTTATCCTGTGACATACCCAGTTTATGAGTTAATGCCTTAAAGCCTCCCATTTCCGTATCGTCTATCGGGAAATTTTCAGGCACGTCAAACTTGTACGCATCAGGTGTTGCAGGAACCTCTGGTTGCGATGATTTGAGGTCTACAAAGGTTTTTGCCAATGCTTCGGTATCTTCTATGCCTGATAAAATCTCATTCCCTCTTAATTCCTCAGACAAAGAATCCCGAAACGTAGGAGCTACGTGTTCCGAGTACGCACCAGTGTCATCTTTGGCGTACAATGTGGGAGTCACATGCTCCACATATTCACCACCATCATCTTTGGTATACAATGTTTGTGTCTCACTCATTTTACCTTCCTCCTTTACGGATTTTTAAGGATGATAAAAAAGGGGCAAAGTGAATGAGTGAGCACTCACTTGCCCCTTGATTATCTTTGTATCAGCCTTGGCCGAGGCTGAACCCTATTTGTTAAGTTCTGAAGTCTTCTTTAAAACCATCACCTCTAGTAATTGGTTAGCCCTTTTATGTGTCTCATGTGTTGGATCAGGATAATACTCCTTGACCTTGTTCGCAAAATATATCCCTTTATCAATAGCCCCAGTGCCTATATGCGCTACTGATCCTTGCAAGAACAATATTCCTTTACTAGTCCCGCCATCGAATGTGTTTAATGCCTTATAGAATAATTCCAGTGCAAGATCATGTTGTCCAATTTCATTGCACTTGCTTATTAGTTCCACCAACCACGCAGAGTTCCCTTCGGTTTTAATCGCCTCTTCTAAATTAACTATCATCCTCGGATTCCTTATATATTTTGCCATATATATGTATCCAAGTAGGGGCCTTGAACCAACCCACAATATTCTCAGGGCTATTACCGTTAAAACTATCTTGCAAGCAAGCCCAAAATAATCCAAAACATCAACCCTGTATGTGGTCGCCTAAGCGGGAAGTAAAACAAACATATAACCAGCATGGCTATCAACATCGGCATCATCGGGTTAGACAGACCATGCAAGACAATCCCTGCAATAATCAACAGCCACAGGGCAAGCCCCACCACGCCAAGCTCAACCATTACTTCCACTGGTTCACAATGAACGTGCTCACCCTTCTCGTTACTAATATCCTGTCTTTTAATAACGAAACTATTTAAACCCCATCCAAATAGGGGACGTTGCTTTATCAATGCCCAGGCCGTTCTCAGTTGCTCGACTCTAATCTTAACTGAAGACATAAGCACCACAACCAGCAAGGGTTCCAAGATAAGCCGCTTTGCTATCACAAGCATACAGACCAAACAGGTTGCAGACCAACAACGGGATAGCCCAGAACTTGCCAGAATAAAGCAAATAAATACTTGCCAAGGCTCCAACCATAAAAATACAGCTTGCCCCGGATACGTTCCCCATAGGCCACAATGTTTGACTCCTTCTTAGTGGTCCATGCCAAGCACCACGCTTACATTTAGACCCAAGTTCGGTCCCGTATTTAATATAAACACTTATCAGCAACCCCAAAACTCCGACACTTGCCAAAAGAGTAATTACAAGGTTCAAGTCAACAGTTCTCGCAAGTAAATACACCACAATAAAAGCTCCGAGTTGAATTACATCTCTTATCGCCACGGTTTTGTTTATCGCCCATGTTATTGACACGGCACTATAGCCCAACAAGACGAGTATCAAATGGTCAAGTCCTGTTAGGCGGGTATCAAAGCCGTGCCATATCCAATATATACAGACTGTGGTAGCCAGAATATACAGCAACACCCGCTTTGCAAGCGTAGCTGCCATATACATATTCGGTATCATAAATATCGGCACAAGCAGTATCGCTATGTATAAAATCAACTCCATCTATTTCTTCTTTTTCTTTTCTCTTTCTTCTTTTTCTCGTTCTAGTCTATTTTTCTCTTTAGTCATCTCAAAGTTCGCCATATATCGCTTTTCCATTATCCAAAGCCCAATGGCTCGCTTACCAGTATTATGATACGTCCAAGAGTTACCCGTCATAATCTCAGCAAAAACCATACACTGAGCAATTATATCATTAAACACCCTTTCACCATGAGGCGTATTAAAAGTGGCCTCATAATCAAGAGCCAATTGCCGTTCCTGACGAGCTTCTTCCTTCTCTACTATCTTGGCTTCACGCTCATCTTCCTCAAACATGACTAATTCCTATAAATACCATAGATTTGAAAATACCGCCTCTCGACTTCCCGATTCAAAACCTCAACCGCCGTATCCCAATCTTGCACATCCAAGTCCATCTCCAGAAATTCACACCCAGACAAACCCTTCTTGCAATAACCCACGAACACCACAATAGGTTTCCCCGAATGTATGTTTTTCTCTGTAAACTTCGTTATTTCCATTAGCCCGCCACATGTCGGGCAATCACGCAATCTGTTTATTACAATGGACACTAATCCCCCGTTACCACTTCCGTTACTTTTTTAAGCGCGCTGTCTTTCCCCAGATCGGCTTCTGATAATGTCTTTGCTACCTGAGCCGCTTCAGCAACACCCTCCATAGCTTCTTGCGCTTCAAGCACCTTAGATCTCGCCCGTCTCATCTCCTCAACAACATTGTCAGGACGAATTATCCTGGAGGGCGATCCAATCGCTTCCGCCCTTTCGTCAATAGCCTTGTCTATATCAATTTTATCAGGAGCATCTGGATATAATTCAGTCACATTACCTACAAAACCCACCATCGAATCAATCGTGTTTATAACTGCAAGTTTTTGCGCCTGAGCAAGCAGACTGATATATTCAATCTTTAAGTCCATGCCTTGTATCTCAAGCGGCGGAGGTGGAAACCAGCGATTACGCATACCGATAGCAAATGTTCGGTCAATTAAGGGATCAAGCAATTCGTGGATTTGTCGCTCAATCACGGGACCGAGAAGTATTAATTTCTCTTCCTTCTTTTCAAGAACCTCTGTAGCTGTCATCTTCTCGGAACCCGCTCCCGCATCGGCTATCAACCGAAACAGGTCATTATAAAAAATCTCTTTTATTTCATTTTGAACATTTATAATTTTCGCTTCTGTCGAAGCTATATCGAAATCAAAGTCAAACAACTTCGATACGGCATCGTTCTGGTTCACGTCAATTTTATTAACCGCTGCCGGAAACATCTTCAGTTTTCGATTATAATTACTTGGCACCCGCATTGGCGGCTCAATCTCTTTATGTATGGCCTTGATACTGGACTTCTGCAATTCCTGAAGCATCATCGTGGGTGCCAGGGCATCCCTGCCAACCCCCGTGCCGTAAACATCCGAACCAACGATATCCCAGCGCGGTCCCGCAACGGGAAGTTCATTATACCCACTTATCTCAAGCGTTTCTTTCGGATTAGCATACTCAACATAGACAGACTCCCAAGGCATACCAAGATTATCCAACTTGCCCGGTTCTCTGTCTTTACGTGGTTGTATGGCATGAACAATCTGAATAAACTCATAGGGTTTATTTTCATAAACTCGCTTCACAACATCACTCACTCTATCTAAACCAAACTTTTGAACAACCTGCCGCACCTGCATCCAAAATCGGAAATAAGCGGTATCGAGTTCGCCCCTCTTGTCTAGAGCAAGACAATATTCTCCAGCAGTGAAAACCCTGAGTCTGATAAAATTAATAGGGTCTTCATCTATGAACAGACAGGCCGTATCAAATCCCGCCAACTCCCTGTAAACACTGTGTATGGCAGAATAGAGATTGCTACGAGCATAAACCCCATATATAACCCGCTCAACCATATCTACCCAATCCTTGACCGGGCCAAACGTCATCAACTCCACATCTTCAAAGCCAAGCCTGAACCACGGTCTTGCAGGAGAAGTCAAACCCCCCTGCATACCAGCAGCAAGCACCTTAATCGCCTTAATTGCGGTTGAGTCAAAAATCTTTGTATGCCTATCTATTCCCTGATTCGCTTGCGCGCCAACTGAAATAAACCTGCCGTGCCTCGGTAAAACATAACTTTTAATGTTCTGCCAATGGGTTAGCCAGCTTTGCCTGTCATCTTCAAGATGCTTGTTTCTCTCGATTATTTTTTGACCCTTACTTTTTTTATCGGCTTCAGCCATTTTATTGTCCTAACAGGGTTTTTCTCTGCACCGGAGCTTGCCCTGGAACTCCCTGTGGTCCGGTCAGTATCGTAGCCGCTCTGCCCTTGCGTAGTCGCAATCGCCTACGCCCGTCCTCCCGCGCTTTTTTAACCGCTGGGTCTTCCATCGTTGGCGGCGGTGGCGGTGTTGGCGGCGGTGGCGGTAGCGCTGTTCCTCCTCCAAGAAAACCCATGATTATCCTCCTATTCTCGCAAGCTTGCCTCTAAGCACCATTGCTTGATGCGCTTTAGGGCAATCTTCGTTCTTAGTTGTTCCCGCAACCGTCTATCGCCTTGAGCGATTACTAGATGATTTACGATTCTGTCGAAGACGGCTACTTTTACGCTTTGGTCTTGCTCGATATAAAATTGTTTCGTCATCTTGCCTATCCTTTAAATTCAATTCAACCTGCAAAATTGCCAGCCATGTGACCGCTATCATAGCCGTGGGAGCTATGTGCATACAAAAATTAGCTGTGCAATTGGCTGCAATAACCACAAGAGCCGTTAAAGGGATTATCAGGTTTCTTGTATGCCCCCATGCCCGTCTTATTACATCCGCAAAATAACCGAACATAATCACGGGAAAGAATATGCCCATCTCAAACAAGCCCTGGATATATTCGCAATGCGCCGTTTTCCAACGAACGCCGTGTATCGGGAAATTCACGACCATCTTCCAGTGGCCAATCCCGCTCCCGAATAGCCAATGCTCCTTGAACATCCCGTATGCCGTCTGCCAAACCTTCCAGCGCTCAACCCCCGGCATATCAACCCAGACAAAGTAAGCAACGGCAACCACGGCACCAGCAGGAATATACGCCAACAACCAAACCTTACGGCTGACAACGCACAGATAAAACATAGCTCCCGCAAGCGCGGCAAGTAGCCCCATTGTAACCTTAGCCATGACTAGTCCCGCCACAATTACAATCAAGCCCTTGCGATAGCCCCGTCTTAAAAACGCCGGGGCGCAGAACGCAAGCAAGGCCGCAGTTTCGTTCAAGTTGCTCATAAGACCAAGAGGGGCTTTGTTTCGCAAGCCGTCCTTGTCTACAAACATCGGGTCACAGCCAACAATCTGCATTATCTGAAAAAACACATGAAAAAGAGCAATTACACAGATGGCATCCATAAGATGCTGACAACCATCTTTATCTACAGTTAAAACAATTAGCGCATACCAGAGAGTCGCTATAACAATCGCATAATATGATAAGAACGACTCTTTTGTGTAAAATGGTATGAATAGTGATACTAGGGTTAATCCAAGAAACAGTCCCCACCACTTATTCACCCGCTGGTACACGAAACCCGCAAGACACAGAATTGTTACAGCCTCAAAAAGTATTTGAAGGCTGAGTCTTACCTGGCCGAACGGCACGGGTATGCGCCACACACACGCAATTACCAGCGATACGGCAATTAGAGCAACTAAGCCATTTTTACTGCGTTGCCGTGTAATAGATCTCTATTCCTCCATATATATAAAGCCGCGTGTTTCCTGCTTGACCAGCCGGATATTCAGCCCATATTTCTAAATAACATTGCTTGGCCGCACCTAGTTGACCCAACCCCGTACCATCCACCACCAGAGCAATAATATCCGGGGTCGATGTCGGAGAACCCTGAGAACCCGAAGCCAATGCTACTCCCGTTTGCGGAGTAGAAGCCGCATCAAAAACTTCAGCATCGGTATTTACCCAGATAGACCAATCAATGGTATTGGGAGAAGCCTCTTGCCAATTGTCCTGAGAAGCCCAAACGCGGAACCCCAAACTGGAATAATATGCATCTGGAATAGCAAACCCCGCGATTAGATGCGAACTTGTACTACCAATTTGTGGCGACCCATAACAAATTGCAGGGAGTCCATTTTGTTCAGTAAACCCAGGAGTAGAAGTACCCCTGTCGGCAGCAGCCAACGGTCCACTAGCACCTACAATAGTAAATTCGCTCAGCGGGATAGTAAAACTCCGCACAGGATCATCAATGTCTTCCGCGCTAATTAAATCCGTTGCTGTAAATGCCCCCGTAAACTCGGCAGCCGTGGTTGACTTAAACGCCTTCTCAACGGTAGCATAATCAAGTTGAGCAGTCTCAGCCGTGGCATATCGCCACACCCTGCCCTCACTGCCAAGCGTTCCGCTTTTGTTCTTCCACGGACTCAGTTCAAACTCGGCCATCGCTTGACCAGTTAAGCAAAACAGGGCGATAGCCGTTACCATAAAAATTAAAACTTTGTTTCTCATTCCTCTGGCCTCCTGTATTTTCATTGTCCTTTGATTAAGTGTTAAACATATCGTATCCTGTCGCTGCGACTGAATTGCGCTCGTCTTCCTCAAACTGCTCAAGAATCTTCCTCTGGGGTTTCTTCACCCAGTACGAGAACTCCGGCTTGTAGCGACCAGGGTTATTTCTTCGCTCCTTTTTTTTCTTCTTACGTGTTGAAGTAGTCATATTCCGTTTCTGCGATTTCAAGGCTTTTACTCCCAAGTATGTTCTCTATCGGTATAGGAAACACCGCCCCCAGCCGTCTTTCAGGCTTAGATGAGGGATCGTCTATTATTCTCGACATACAATCTAAAATATCTCTATGTATGCAAACAGGCCATCGTTTGTATTCCTCCTCTATGAACTCAGTTACAAGATTATGTTGCCGGTCTTCATTGTCTATAAACATAATCTGTAGAGGAATATAAAATCTGTGGGATTCAAATAATGGTATTAATTTAGCAATTCTATCGTCTTGGCCCAACCGTCCACCAAGAGGAGTAATTACAAATCGCCTATTCCGCTCATTTTGAATATACTCTATGTGGTCAATATCACTATCTTTGCCATATTTCTCATATCCAACACTTATTGGAAAATACTTCATGTAAAAATCAATAAACCTATGTGCTCTATCGGTTAAACCGATTCTCTCCCTAATGCCATCAATCAGATAATAATTCCGGTCAACTCCTAATCCAATTACTAGCATTACAGTATAATCGCTTTCCTTCTTTAGGGAGTTTGCGGGATCGCAGAGTAAGTAAATATTCATCTCCCGCCAATCCTGACTTGAGTAGTGCATTAAATCGCCTGGATCAAAAGCCATGACTCCCTCAATCCGTGGATCTTGCAAAATCTGACAGGCGAACGAGAATCGGCCATATTTCTTGCGCTTCCTCTCTAGGGTCTCTTCGTCCCACATCACGGGCTTGCCATCAGCCTTGCCGTTGTGGGTGCCCGGAAAAAATCTCGGTTTCGTAACGTCACGGGATATAATCTCACGGTAGGGATCGTTGTCGTGGTAACGGGTGCCGGAGTACCGCTCTATATCAGCCTCGCCATACATTTTATTGGGAATGGCTTGACCCAAGAATAGGCTTAAATCCCATTGCTCTATCGCTCGTCTAATCATATCGGGATTGGTAACAAATTTTTCTGTAATGAGATCGTCATACACCCTAACGGTAAAGTGCCGGCCAGCGGGAACCCCCTCGAAAAAACCCCACGCCTCAACCGTACATTCCATTGGGTTCCCTTTACGCTTAACGATCAATCCCTCGTCCTCTGACCACTTTGGGGAATCCTTCTGCGGATTGGCATAGAAAATATCGGGGTACAGCTCTTTTAAAACAATATTCTCTTCCAGCTCCCACTTAATCCGCTTCAGAAACACCTTGGCAGTCGGTCTGGTAAACGAGAAAATCCCGAAGGTCATTTCGGGATCGTTGATAATGTCTTGAATGGTCAGGGCGAATGTGATTATGGAACTTTTGAAATGCTCCCTAGCCCATAGATCCAAGTACCCATTTGGAGCATTCCGCACCATCTTGCACCGCTCAAACAACCAATCTTTGAATTTTGGAGGCAAGCGCATATAGAAATTAGGGCGTGGTTTCTTGGGATCGCCAGAATCCTCGTAGCAGAGAATGCGGGTCATCAGGTAGTACAAGTCCCTTCTTCCCAATTCAGCCATCACAGCCTTGGCCTCAGCATCGCTGATGGTCTTGGCCTTAATTAGGACTTCCCTATAATGCTCTTCTGCTACCTGTCGGTTAGCGTGCTCCACTAAGTACATTCAGCCCTACCTCTTTCGCCTCATTCCTTTATGCGCCCTCTTTGCCGCTGCCACGCTTTTATAAGTACGAAGTTTTTTACCCTTCTTCTTCCCGTGACAATGATATATCGTGCGCCCCTTTCGCATCTTCCCCCATAACGACAAAAGCCCGACCAAGAGCATATCCATGGTGGGAACTGGTGTAGAACAGCCCCCATGCTCTCAATCGGGCCTAATAATCCGTAGCGTAGGCTACGTTATCAAGTACCCTATGTATTATAAATTGTACTTAATATGATCCTGTATGCCCTCAGCATAAGCACTAAGCTCTGCCACTATCCAATCTGCTCGCATACCTTTTGGTACAGCATCAACCAGATTAGCATCTATCTCGGCATATGCCTCACAAATGGTAAACGGATAGGACTTAGTACTTGTCTTCTTACTAAGATGGTATCTGTCAGCTTCATACACATCCCATTTTATAGGTTCACCATTTTTGTCCCACTTGGTCGGATGTGCGACTGGCACTCTACCCAGATACCTTGCCTTTATCCCATTCCAGCAATTAATAGGTTCTATAACTTTAATATCAGCAGATAGTTTCTCAACCAATCCCACCTTAACCGCAAGTGGAGCTACTGCCAATACACCAGCACTCTTTAAAAAAGAACGCCTACTTAATTCCATCTCCTTTACTCCTTTAAAACTTCACCGCGTTTGTTTATGGTATTATTTCAATACTCACAATTCTTGCTTCTGGATAACTAAAATGCAGAACATTATCAGGTATCCCATGTTCCCATCCAATTTGCTTTCTAATTTCAGATAGCAAAACCTGGCATAAAACATCCTCAAATTTATATACAATCTTTGCGTCCACTTCCTTTCTCCTTTATTAATCGAAACAAATCATTATGAAAACCCCGCCTTATCTCCTATGGGTTAGCCAATAAACCATATCATACCTAAAAAAAACCCAAAAATCCATCCAACTAAGGCACCTGCTAGAAACCTTGCAAAACTAATTTCTTTTCTTTCACTTAACACTGATTTTGCTTTTACAAACAAAGCCCTCATCTCCTTTGGCCCACAACCTCTACAAGCTCACCTTCTCCTGAACCTCCCGCTTGGTCATCCAAACCATAATCAATCTCCGCAATCTCAAGTCCCTCAGATTTATAAGTACCCTATGTTAGAATTTATAATCCTACTTAGATTTCTCTAGTTTAATATCTTCAGTTAAAACTTCACCGCGTCCCTCTGTGGCCTGAAGATGTCCGCCGGACAACCCTGAGTGAAATCAATTCAAAGCTGACCCGTGTACTTGTTCCTCACACAATCCTTGATGAATATTATCAACCGCTTTAAGCGATCAGAGGTCTTGAGTTTCATCTTCCTCAAAAACTAAAAAACATTATCGAGCAACCATGATCTCGTCCTATAAAGCCGCCCGTCACTGCGAGAAATCTGCCAAGTACAACCGTCCCGGTCCCATGTCAGCCCCAAAAACTCGCCTATACCACCCCTTTGACACCGAATCGCCTTCCCACCCACACGCTTGACGGTCTCGGTCTCCGGCAAAGCCATTAATTCATCATGGGTTAATGAACCCGCATAAACCGTTTTCATGCCAACTCCTCGGCCCAAGCCTCAAGCCCGTATATGCCGATCCAGTTCAGCACCTTGCCGTCCCTCACACTCTCAGCGCTTACCCGGAGTCGCATAGCTGTAATATCCATCTCTAAGGTATGTTCAGAACAGGGTTCACCACCAGACCAAGCCCTGTTCCAATTATTACCCAATGCCTCCTGCTTATACAAATTCCAATTTGTGACATATTTGGGGTCAGCATACTCCCCCCAGACCAACTTGATCTCCTGAATCTCGTATACCCTACCTAAGTCCACGATATAATCGAAATACCAATGAGCGGGATAAGCCCTGGTATCCTCCCTGCCGTCCGTCAGATTGCTCGGATAGTGGCCCTTGTCCACGCTGTAGACCATATTATACGCATCCCTGGACCACAGATCACCGGACTCCAAGATAGCCCCATCCTTGGCTATAATCAGATCGCGCCCTATATGCACTACAGGCACATTCAGGGCTACATTAACAAGCATCCCCCCGCTCCTTTATAGAAAAAATTGTAAAAATGTCAGGCACTCCACGGTAAATCTATTTCGTTGCATATCTTAACCGCAAGCTCATCAAGATAATGCCTGACCTCCGCCGTTTCCTCTATCCCCGACCCTAAACCAAATCTGACCCAAGGCTCCTTCGGTAGCAACTGCAGTACAAGTTCGATGAATTGCTTGTTTTCTATAACTGTCTTCTTAGAAATATCAGGCATTCCCCAAACCTAATACGGCCTCGTAAACTTAACCACATAACCGCAATCCAAACACCTGGCCTCGTAATTGTGCCAACGACATACCAAATCTTCCATAACAATCCCGGTCGACTTGGCTAACTCGTCTATCGAACGCCTCTCTACCCTAGGCTCGTATAAACACTTCTGCTCAATGTTCGTGCTGTTGCATTTAGGACAATAATACTCGATTACAGAATCTCTGGCTATAGTGGGAATGGAACATAGAAAAAATAAAATTAAAAATATGGCAAGCTTGGTTGCTTTTTTCATGTCAGACACTCCCTGACTCCCTAATTAATATCGTCTCCTTCGCCAAACCCCCTCCCCCGGCCCCCCTTCTCGCCCTGGCCGTGGGACTCCTTAATCAGGTCACAGGCTGCTATCCTGTCCGGCTTGTCAATACAGCATAGATAGCAGACACAGGTGTCACAGGGATGGGATGGGGCTATTAACTCGTTCAGCATGATGTCCTGATAGCATGTCACCCACTCATGGAGATCCATTGCTTCACCTGATTTCAGCTACTTACAAAGCGTCTGATAAATACTAATATGTCAACCTTGCCTAATATCAATAGGTTACAGGGGGGTCTAACGCCCCATTGCTCAGTCCCACTATTCCTCAACCTCGCCATCCACTACGTCAGCATCATGCCCTATCTGCTTGACCTCGTTGTTTATCATGCCCAGCATGACGAGACTGGGAATATGGGTCATAGTGCCTGATACCTCAATCTCCTGCTTCTGTCGGTATGCTGGTTCGATACTAGCCGCCATGGCTTGAACAAGCCTGAAATCATACTCTCCAATAGCACCCCCAACAAGAACGGTCTGCACAATCCGGGTAAAGGCACACGCAAAGGTGTCTACAAATTCAGGCTTTTTCTTATATCTCTCTAGGGATTGTCTACCACTGAAGCCTAAAGCTAGGGCAAGTCCTTCTACGGTAGGTGGGATGGACCTTGTTATGGTAACTACAGCTTTCTTGCTAATAACATTAACTACCTTACCTGTTTCACAGGTTTTAAAGAACTGGTCTATGATGGGTTGTATTTCTTCCGGTGTTTCGTATTTGGGTGGTCTTCCTATTGGGTTGGTTTCAGTGTCTGTCATAATGATAGACCTAGTAGTATGCCCTCGCTAGCTATTTCTCTTAGGTGAACATCTATGGTTTGATGCATATTCCAAAACACGCAGGTTTTAGCATCCTTACAGGCAAGGCAGCGTTTTTCGTCTTCAGCTTCGACTTTGGGGTAATGATTCATCTGTTTTTGGCACTTGAGGAGTTCTGCCATACATTCACCATCTCATGTTTAGCAGGGCATTAACTGCCAGGGCTATGATAATGGTCAGGATGATGTACTTAGCCATGTTCACGGGTACTGAGTCCTTTCCAATTTCCAAGCTAGTCTTAGCAGGATCTTCCTGCTGGCCCAAGACAGTTCGGTTGGGCATAGCCCTTTACTAATCAGCCATGTTTCAAATGGGCCATTTATGGTCTCCGTACAGTTCTTCCCCGAGCAGTGTCCTGGCTCTTTTGTGATCTTCTTCTGCACCTTGTTCAGTTTTGAACACGCTGAAGGAGTTTCCTAGTACCGGGTTGCGTTTACGCTCAAAATCCCACGAATTTCTTTAGTGTGGTTGTTTACCCGCAAGCCGTAGCTACGTGAATCCACGGCCAGAATCGGTATATTCTCAACGCCCGGCTGGTTGTGTTATCTTGCGTCATGGGCTGCCGGATCATCTTTGAAGCCTGGTATAGGCCCGCCACTTACGAGTGAACATCATAATCAGGTGTCAACCTTGGCTGTCAAGGATATTTTTCGACAGGGGTGGTGTGGTAGAGGGGTGGACCATACTATATCTTGTG
>Ga0209991_10000037_pt1 | contig 50944 bp, 76 predicted proteins | sample ChitaG_FD_183167 | JGI IMG/M metagenome (GOLD analysis project Ga0209991, IMG submission 183167) | Deep subsurface microbial communities from South Pacific Ocean to uncover new lineages of life (NeLLi) - Chile_00310 metaG (SPAdes)... | ecosystem: Environmental > Aquatic > Marine > Oceanic >... | reverse complement strand
TTGTAAATTGTCGCCATTACTACACTTTTACTATCTCTATTTTGAAACTAGCTCCTAAAGTATTGTTCTAATTAGGGGTAGCGGTGCAGGGATTCTTTACCACAGTAAGCCCCAGGACACGCTAAGAGAGTATTTCGACCTATTCCTGCATACATTTCTCTTTGATTTCATAATCCTTTAATATAGCCATTTTTTGCCATCATTATCCATTGTTCTACTTCAATTATACTACCTGGCATTGCCCATTTTTTATCTACAAATAGTAGGTTGGCTTAAAAGTCTCCTGCGGCCTTTTTAGTCATCATTATTTTGAATACCAAGTTGGTCTTGCAGATCTTTAAATAGTTTATATATAGGTTCCATCGAGTTTCTTAGTTCCAAAGTCAGCTTTTTCATCTTGTTAGTTATTGGTTGGGTTGATTTTGACAATTCTTTAATTACTTTTCCTATTGGTTCCATTGTTTTAGCCATTGCTTGAAGATTTTTTCTCATCTCTTCGAAATTTTTCTCAAACTCATCAAATTGTCCACTATTCATATTTTTTCCTCCTTAATATTGCTTTTACTCACTTTTCCTTGGGAAAGGCCAATCTTTTTCAAGACCCTCAGTCGAGATTTTTTTTAACTGTTCAAGAGTCAATTTATATTTCTCTGCCAACTTGTTCTCATTCTCATCAATCAGACGCCTCTGCATTTCAATCTCTTTTTCCCATTCTTCTGGATATCGCTTCTCAGCTTCTTTCATTGCTCGGTCCTCTATCAATATGAGTTCCTTCCAGATTTCGTTCCGCTTTTCTTCCGATAGACCAAATCGTTCTTCCGGCTCTGCACCAAGTTGTCCCAGTTGGCGCTCATTGATATTGATGGTAGGTTTCGTCTCAGCATGAGCCTTCTGCAGCATTGCTATCCATTGTGCCATACCTGTCTCAGCTCTTTCTTTCGAGGTATAGGCGTAGATGTAAATACTTGTGGGAGAATCATGGTACTTGAACCCTTTCCGCGCTTTAGTTGAAGAATAAAGTTGATTAAGCAAATCTTTCAAGCCGGCTTCGGAGATTTCGCCTGACACTAATACACTCAACGTAACTTGCGTCTTAATAGCCGCATCATAAACATCTTCATTCAAAATAGTATATTTCATAGTAACCCCTTTTCCGTTAATTCCTCCTAGTCCCCCTCCTATAAATAGAATTATGACAAAACCAAGAAGGCCGAAAGCCCAAGGCTTCTTTTTCTTTTTCCTTATCGCCTGTATTATTAGTACAATAATTGATACGAAGATACCTAAAAATCCAAGGAACATAAGACTAATAGCTAGAACTTCCATTTTACCTCCTCCTTATTATCTCCTTTACTCTTCCTATTATTTTCGGCTTATCCTTAACTTCCCACACCACAGTCGGATAGGCAGGATTGTCAGGAGTCAAAATAATCTGGTCTTTGTGTACTACGACCCTTGTGACTTCCTTTTCTCCTTTGTTATTTATTACAATAGCCACATCTCCAGTCTCTACCTTATCATTAGGCGATATAAGCAAAAGGTCTCCCTCTATTATGTAAGGGCTCATACAGTCCCCTTTGGCTCTCAGGAAGAAAGCGTTGGGATCATCTACCTTGAACTCATAGTAATCCTCGGCTATGCCAGGGGGGTAGTCTTGATCACTATAATCTTTGGGGTTGCCTGCCGGGATTTCGGAGAGGATGGGGATAGGGTGGGTAGGCTTTTTGATTATATCGGGTCTCAGAAGTTCTGCCTTCACCAAGTGCTGTTTCGCCTTCCACTCCTCCCGGTCCCGTTGTCCTATTTTCCAAAGCTCATGGGGATCGGCCTTTAAAACTTTCCCGAGTAGCTTATATTTGGTGAAGTCTTGGAAGGGAGGCATATTCTCATTTTCTAGGCTGGACAGTTGCGAACGATGCAGACCCGTTTTATTAGCAAGGTCTGTTTGCGTCAAACCCAAGTTCTCTCTGAGAGCTTTTATCTTTTTTCCCAGTTCCATTTTGTTCGTCTCATCGTTCGTCTTGATGTTCGTCATTTATATCTTACTAAATTTAGAGTCGGTTGTCAAGGGGAAAGATTGAGAACTTGACATTTTATTTATATATTGTAAAATGAGATAGATTGAAATAAATTAGCAGAAAGAAGCTTTTATGATAAGCTTTATCAAGTCAGCACCGAGTTACAAACACACTTTAAAAAGAAAGAGGCTTGACAAAAATTTAAATTAGTATATAATAACTAATAACAGGAAACTAAAATGAACCGACGAAAAGAAGTTAATCGCATACCTCATTACTTGAAAATCAGGGATATGACCGTTAAGGAGTTAGCCAGGGAACTCAGTGCAAGCCCTGAACAGACGGGGCGGTGGGTGCACCGGCGGGCCGATATCCAGTTTAATGTGCTCAAGAAGATAGCGGACATTTTCGATTGCCGGGTGGATGACCTGCTGTCCTACGGGTAATTTTTTTTGATTAAAAGTGTTGTTAATAAATCATAACAGGAGCAATATATATGAAAAGACGCTACGATGAAACGAACGGTGAGGTAGTCTTCGAGGATATATCCATGGCGGCGGCCCTGATGGGGGACTACTTCGACGAGCAAGGAAAAAAGCGAAAAGGGCTCAAGTTTCTGCGGATCCAGGACACGCCCTTCCCCGACACAAAAGAAGTCGTTTTGAGGAAGGGAAAAGACTTCGAGGGGCTAGTGCAGCTATATTTCAACAAGAAGATCAGGATAGAGCCGCATGAGTATCTCAACCGGATCGGCGAGCTGAAAGACCTGATCAAAGTCCGTATCAAGCAAACGGCCAGCCAGAGTCGCCATGTAATAGAGGAGCACGATGAATAACGAAAGGAGTAAAGTTTTGAACGATAGCCTTCTCACCATCAAAGAGCTCTCCGAATGGCTAAACGTCTCAGAGTCCACCCTCAGGAAGTGGTGCTACCTGGAGATCATCCCCTTTTTCAACATCAGAAGGCATATCCGTTTCGACCGCCACAAGATTCTCAAATTCCTGGCTAACAATGAGATTAAGACGAGGAGGAAGATAGAGGTATGAGGGTGAAAATCTATACGCGAGCCGTAGAAGATATAAACGGTAGGGGCTTGCATACTGAGCTAGGTAGTATAACTCATATTCTTAATCGAAGCCCCTAAAACGGCCCCTATAAGCGTCAAATTTTTCAAACACAGGAGAAAAAGATGAAATTACTCACCAAAGAGCCAAGAAAGAAGATCTTACCGCTATATACCAATGAGAAAAAGAAACTAGATTATGGAAAACAGGAGGCAAGATAATGAAAAAAGCACTTAAGCGATCTGACCAAATCTTAAAAGTAATTCACCGACTACGAATGACAACAGGAGCTACTTGGCCCCAAGTCAAAGATTATCTACACCGCAGAGGTTACTGGCCACTTAGCCAGCGAAGCAATTTTGTCAAATTCGTTAATGACTCATTCGTAGTTTACTGGACAAGAAGAAAAGAAAGAGAGGTAAAAAATGAGTTATGTTTTTGATACCTTAGCAAGAGCAATAAGGAAACTAGAACCAAGACTTACAGGAAGCGACAAAGAAATACTATCTCAAATTGGATGGGTATTAGAAGAAATCCATTCAAAAAATCACGACCTCAAAGATGTTATCAATCACGACTCTGATGTGACTCAAGCCGTTAATATATTAAAAGAAAGAATGGAGCAAAAATAGATGAAAAGAAAGGATTATGAGTTGGTAGCAAGGGGAGTTCGGGGACTCAGGGGCAAAGCACTACTTACGAGATGCTCTATTAGGCTCCTAGCGTGTGAGAATCTTGTAGCAGTGTTCAAAGAAGTAAACGGTAACTTTAATGAGCAAGCTTTCAGGAAGGATTGCGGTATTGATCTTAAGAAGGGCAAAAATGGATAAACAAGTACTAGAAGAGCTGGTTGACCTACGGATAAAGCTAACCGAATCAGAGAGCCAGGCGCTGAAAATTGCAGATCGCATCCAACTAGAGACTTACCATTGGGGACTTGTCCGTAAAGCCCGCTGGGATATCCGGGAAGCCAACGCCAAGCTCTGCGAGCTAGCGAAACTATTAGGGCTAGACAAGCTGGATTTAGTCGAGCCGGAAAAGCTAGGAAATTGGGGGCAAGGTGAGCCAAAAAGGAGCAAAAGCAATGCAAAATGAAGAGTTATGGCAACAACTAGAGAAGGATAACGGAGTAGAAAAAGAATCAACTTTAAGAGAGTGGGTAATTGGTCTGATAGCAAGCGGATTATACCTGCTGGCAAGCGGATGGCTGTATTTTGTCACGGTAATGGCGAGGTAGAAAATGGACAAACAGCACATTGAGAACATCCAGAACTTTATCAGTAGGAAGATCCAGAAGGCAAGGAATCAGGTTGACAATAACTGCCCAGAACTGGCACTTAAAACTTTAGGAGAAGTAGAGTTTTATACTCGGGCAAGTTTACAATTAGGGTTATTGTCTAGTAGTTACCAGGATTGGGAGACAGAAATAATTGGAAATATTCAGGATAAAATAGTCAGGTTAATAAAAATAGAAAGGAGAATAATATGAGTATCATAGGGTTATCAGAGAAATTGAGGTTGCCGAGAAAAGGGAAGATCAGGCTCGGTGAAAAGAAGTTGAGCAAAAAGGGCAGGGAATATCCATCTACACTGGATTACTTTGCCGTACCGGAAGAGGTTACAGAGGTATACGGTGAGAAGCCCCGCAAGCTAGACATAATGTTTCCGATGGAGAACAGAGATGATTTCTTCCCACAGTGGTATAAACGCTACGGAAGGTCGAAAGGACTAATCTGTAAGGGTGACGGAAAGACAGCAACTGAGCTACCGCAAGGTACAGGAATTATGAAGGATGGTAAACTCGTAGATGAAAAAGGGCAACCGGTGGATCTTAACGATTTTCAGATGAAAGAAATAGACTGCGAGGGCAAGGAGTGCCCCTACTATCAGGAGAGAGAATGTAAGCAAGTAGGAAACCTTCAGATTATCCTGCCGAAAGTCAAGGGACTAGGAATATACCAGATAGATACATCTAGCTACAACAGCATAATCAACATCAATAGCGGTATAAAACTGATCAGGGGAATGCTCGAACGGGTAGGGATAAATAGAATCAGTTGGATCCCCCTTGTTTTAGAGGTTAAGATGCAGGAAGCTCATCCGGTTGTGAAGGGTAAGCGAATTTTGACTATCATCCCTGTAATGAGCGTTGATCTAGAGATGTCTGTTGAGTCAATGATGGCTATGCTGCAGAGATCGGCGCTACCTGCTCCCACAGCAGAAATAGATAATCCTAATCTACACGATAAGCCTGTATTACTGTTTCCGAAGAAAGACGGCAGCATACCCACTGATGAGGGAGAGAAGGAAGCGAAAGAAAAGGCAGCTTTAGAGGAGAAAAAAAAGAAAGAAGATAAGATAGCCTCAGAAAAGGATAAGGAAGTTATCAGTTCAGAATTCGCTAGTAAACTACTTAAAGAATGTAAAGAAAAAGGGATACTACCTTCTCAAGTAGAAAAAATGATGAAAGAGCAAACGGCTTTGGAGGAGAAAAAAGAGAGAGAGGATAAGGCAGCCATAGATAAAATAGGCGAAACAGAGGTCAAGGATGAATCGAAGGGTAAAGTTTCCTCAGAAGAAGAGGCCCAGGAAGATCAGGATAAACAGTCAGAGGAAGGAGAATCAGAAGGCAAGAAGGGGCGCAATCAGCTCAACATCAGATGGCACGTCCTTAAGAAGAAATGCCTGGAGATCGGGGTATTTGCAGATGAGGGAAGCTATAGAGACTGGATTAGAGAGGAATTCGGGGAAGGTATGGGATCCTCAAAGGACCTTAATAACAAGAATATGATCTGGGGCATCGAAGTGATGGCCCAGAAACTTAAGGAGCATTCCAAGAAAGGAGAGGAGTAATATACTGAAAACCTATAATTCTCAGAAAGAGAGAGGAGAAGTAGATGTTAGATAAATATGTTAAGAATAGCGAAGTTAAGCATTTTGACCAGGAGAAAGGGATTGTGATAGTGGAATTAACGATAGATATGAAAGGCTTAGTACAGGGTGTTTTGGATTCCTTCAAGATTTCCCTGGGGATGATTGAGCAAATGGTAAGAAGTGAGAAGGAGCAATCCAAATGACCAGAAGCTACTCGTATACTCAAATCAGTACATATATAGCCTGCCCGCAAAGCTGGAAATATACTAAAGATAAGCGTCCGACTATGGCGTCACCTCTTCTGATACAGGGACGGATACTACATGATAAAGTAGATGAGTATATCAAGTACCTGGTGAAGAATGAGCTGACCTCCGACATCACCTGGAAAGGATTAACTGAGGGGTTGGATGAGCTACCAGAGGGGCCCGAACTGATGGACAGGTTCGCTAGGTCATTCGTGCTGAATCCTGAGACCCATAGCGGGAGCGAGGTTGAAATAGCGATAACTAAGGAAGGAGAACAAACCGGCTGGCGGAGTAACGATGTCTGGTTTCGCTTTAAGATTGATAAGGTGGATATAGAGGAAGATAGGTTGGTAATCACAGACTGGAAATCAGGATGGAATACAGATATAAGTAGATTTCAACTGGAAGTCTATGCCTGGGCACTGAGTTATATTGATTTAGCTGGGCCCGGTCACAAAGAATACGATACTATCCTGGTCAAGAATCACTTCATCAGGTACCGAATCGAAAAGTCAGTCGAGATCCCCGTGTCTACTATACCAAACATTGAGAAGAAAGTCAGGAAAATTGTGGCAGGAATGGAGGTGGCTAAGAAATTCCCGGCTAAGCCAGGCAGTTTTTGCTCACTGTGCGGGTACGCTAGCAAGTGTAGTGAGAGGATGAGCCTAGTGGAGAGGGGCAATCTACCGATAATCGACACAATGGAGAAAGCAGTTGAATACGCCGGTAATGTTTTAGTATTTCAGCAGAGGTTGAATGCGGTCAGAGATCTACTCAGGGGATTCGTTGACGAGAATGGCAATATACCGCTTGCTACCGGATCATACGGCTACAACCCGCAGAATACGCTAGAGATACTAGATAAGGAGAAAGTGTACGATGCCCTCTGCGAGCAGGGCATTGATCCCCTAACCTATTTCAATGTCGATAAAATGACTATACGCAAAGCCGGACTACCAAAAGAGCTGATCAAGCCGATACAGGAGATCCAATTTGGGTTCAAGAAGAGGAAGGATTCTTAAATGGCTTACATAGATAACGAAAAATTAGGCAAAATAAAGAACGCCTTGGCTATCATTTTACGAAGTGCATTAGATACCAAACAGGATAATAGAGAGTTAATAATTAGGCAAGTGGGAGGGATTGGTAAACTACTACCTCAGATAAAATATTGAGAGGTTTAGCCCGTCCTGTAGCGCTCTGAAAAGGTAAGTCGTTAGGAGTTCAATCCTTAACAGGGCGGGCTGAAGGAGGAATAAAGGATGGCCTATATAGATGATGAAAAAGTACTCGATATAAAGAATGCTCTTACGGTGATACAACTTAATACAGACACGATTACTGCTCATTGGCATCCTTTTACAATTCGAGAAAAGATGAGAAAAGCTATTAACGAACAGATTAAAAGGGTTAATAGACTGTTACCTAAAATAAAGTATGAGAAGAAAGGAGAAAAAGGTGAAAATAGTTGAGCTAAAAGCAGAGAACATCAAGAGGATCAAGGCAATCGAGATCAAACCAAAGGACAATTTGGTGATAATCTCGGGGAAGAATGATCAGGGTAAATCATCGGTGCTCGATTCGATATGGTACGCTCTTTCATGGGGCGATGGAAAGAAGAAAACACCAAAGCCTATAAGGAAGGGTGAGGATAAAGCACAGGTGAGGGTTGACCTGGGGGACATCATCGTCACTAGGAACTGGACGGGAAACGAGAAGAGCTATCTGAAAGTAGAGAACAAAGAGGGGATGCAGTACAAGTCACCCCAGCAACTCCTGGACAGGTTTATGGGTAAATTATCATTTGACCCCCTGGACTTCTCAAGGCTGAACAGCAAGGAGCAGGGAGAGACGCTTCTTGAACTCGTAGATTTGAAATTAGATCTGAAGGAGCTAGAAGAGAAAAAGGAAACTATTTATGATGAGAGGACCCTGAAGAACAGGGAGCTAAAGGCAGTACAGATACAGCTAGAAGAGATGGAAGAGCCGGAGGAAACCCCGGTGTTGGAAATAAGTATAACATCGCTCACTGAGAAGCTCGAAACCGGAGTTAAGCATAATACCGACATTGAAAACAGACTACATAATCTAGATTTTACCCAGGCGCAGATTGACGAGGATATCGAGAAGATAGGAAAGCTCAGGAACAGAGTTGAGGACAATAAGGAGAAAATAAAAGCTCATGGAAACTGGCTGAAGGAGAATAAACAGGTTGATGTTGAGGAAATAAGGACCAAGATTGATGAAGCCGAAAGTGTAAACAAGCGAATAAGGGCAGCGGAAGCATTCCGGGAAAAAGAAACAGATATTAAAAAGCTATCCGGGGAACGCGATGGACTTACTAAACAAATAGAAAAGCTGGATTCAAATAAGAAACAGGCCCTGGAGAAAGCAGATATGCCCATAAAGGGGCTTTCGGTTGATAAAGACAGCGTAACTTATAAGGGCTTTCCCTTTTCTCAGCTCTCTGATTCCGAACAGCTAAAGGTATCTATGGCTATAGCGATGGCAGTCAATCCTAAATTAAAGGTGATCCGGGTAAGAGATGGCTCATTACTTGATGAGGAGAATATGAAGATCATCAGAGAGATGGCAAACAATAATGATTTTCAGATCTGGATTGAGAGAGTAGAAGAGGGGGAGGTGGGATTCATAATTGAGGATGGTGAGTTAAAGTTATCTAAAGAGTCCTAGAAAAGTCGCTATAAGGAAAACAAATGAAAATCATTATCAGACAGAAATCGGCTACTTACGGACTACGTTTTCCGCCCGCTTTCCCCAAAGTACGAGTAGCCTTTTTTTATTGGGCCCGTTATCAGAGTTCTCTCCTGTCTCTGGTGCGGGCTCATTTCTATTAAAGGGATAATTAAGGATAGGAAATAAGTAATGGCAAACCCACAGCGAGAGAATGGCCATATAGATATAGCGAATGAGATCGCTGATCATCTAGCAAAAATAAGAATACCAGGGCAAGAAATGCAAATCTTATGGGTAATTTTTAGAAAGACCTGGGGATGGCATAAGAAAATAGACACTATTTCTCATACCCAATTCGCAAAAGCCACAGGAATTGAGAGGAGACACGTGGCGAGACTGTTAGAGAGCTTACTTAAAAAAGAACTTGTCACCAAAAATGGTGATAGTTATATCTGTAAGTATGGAATACAGAAAGACTGGGAGAAATGGAAACTATCACCAAAAATGGTGACTATCACCAAAAATGGTGATACCCCTGTCACCAAAAATGGTGACGCAACTATCACCAAAAATGGTGACCACAAAAGAAAGAAAGAAAACTATACAAAAGAAAGACCTCACCGGTTAATTAAGAAAGTGGCATACAAAGATAAACATTTGACCCTGGCCAAGCTACTAGAGAAGCTCATTAAAGAGAACAAGCCGGACTATGTATTCGCGGGAAGACATCTCGATAGGTGGGCTAACGAGATCAGACTTATGGAGGAGAAAGACAGAAGAGATCTAAAGAAAGTAAGCGTAATAATTAGCTGGGCCCTAAATCATTCATTCTGGAAAACTAATATCCTGAGTGGTAGCAAACTCAGAAAGCAGTTTGATAAGTTAGAAATACAACGTAAGGAGGAATTAGGTGGAAGCAAGCAGAATCGGCAACATTATCAAACAGACAAATCTAGGAAAGAGGATAAATATAGGGACCTTTACGAAACCTGAATGTAAGAAGTGCCATAAACTTATAACTTGGAAAGAAGCGGAAAGAGGTTTATGTAATAAGTGTATGGCTCCCATATTAAAGGCAAGGCAGGATGGGAGGCTGAAAGAAATAAAGGAGAAGATAAGAGACCTATTGGCAAGCCGGGGAGTACCTAAGAGATATTTGGGCTGTACGCTAGACAGCTTCCGGGCAATAGATATATCGAGGAAAAGGGTTTTAGGGATCATTAGGAGATATACTGAGAAACCGGTCAGTGCTGGCGAGGGGTTATTCCTGACTGGCAGCAACGGAACGGGCAAGACTCACCTGGCTATTGCTATTATGAGGGAGCTTATCCTGGATGATCACCTGAGCTGCTATTTTATAAAAGTACCGGATCTCCTACTAAACATCAGGGAGCATATCGCGAACGGGCTGAGCGAGAAGGATATAATAGAGAAATACAAGGAATACGATTACTTATTCCTAGATGAATTAGGGGTGGAGAAGGTGAGCGAGTGGGTACTGCAGGACTTATATTTGATACTTGATGGCAGGAGTGGAGCTCTGAAGCCAACGATAATAACCTCTAATTTAGGCTTGGAAGAAATAGAAGAGCATATCGGCTCAAGGTTCGTCTCCCGGATAGTGGAAATGTGCAAAAGCGTAGTGATGGAGTTTGACGATTGGAGAAAGCTATCTAGGAGAAAGAAGATAAGCGGGGGCCAGGGATCATGAAGAAAATCCTACTTTTTATCTCTGTTCTGGCTATAATTACCGTTCCGAGCGAGGCAACGGCAATCCTGTGGGTCCTCTTCACGTCAATTTGGACCTGCTTTTTCCTACTTCGGGCGCTGAGAGAGGGAAAGGAGAGCAGATGAAACGAAAGAAATTACCTTGGGCCTGGGTTAGGTACGGAGAGAATTCGATTATGTGGTGTGCTGAAATCAGGCCAGAGTTTAGACCTGATTGGAACATAATAAGTGTGGTATGGGGAAGAAGAATTAAGTATGGATTTACTATTCTGCCAAAAGACTGGTGGGTTCATGTGTGGCTGCCGAAATGGTGTAAGGGCAGAGGGTATTATATCTCTATCGGATTATGGCTACTTTCTATCCACAGGGGATATTGATGATATATACAGATAAGGTTCATCTAGTAGGGAATGATTTATCGGAATTGCACTGTTTTGCCAAGTCGGTGGGGCTGAAACCGAGTTGGTTTCAGAGGCATCAACGACATCCGCACTATGATATTACGACGTCTAGAATGCTAGGGAGGATCCTGAGTAGGAACAGGGTAATTGTGGTGAGTACAAAGCGGTTAATTACTGTTTGCAGGGGGAAAGATGAAGGATAAGAAACCGACAGGAATTGACTTATTCGCTGGTTGTGGAGGATTCTCGTTAGGCATACGAGGAGCTGGGTTTAAGGTTCTGGTAGCAGTTGAAAACGATAAGGGGGCAGCGCAGACGTATAGGGCTAATCAGAAAGGAACAGTTGTCCTCGAGGAAGATATCCGAAAGTTGACTGCAAGAAAATTACTGGAAATAGCCAAGATCAAGAAGGGAGAGCTGACTTTGCTATTCGGTGGTCCTCCGTGTCAAGGCTTCAGTGTGTTGAGTACAAATCGAAGTCTTGATAATCCTAACTCAAAACTAATGAATGAATTTGTGCGGATGGTAAAAGGTATTAAACCAGAAGTATTTTATATCGAGAACGTACCCGGGTTATTCGCATTTAAGGATTTCTTTATTCTACTAATGGAATGTCTTGAGAATTGTAGCTATGTAACTCGTTGTCTTATGATGGATGCGGTCAGTTATGGTGTGCCACAATATAGAAAAAGGATCTTTATTCAGGGAGCCAGGAAGGACTTAGGTATATTACCGAGTTTTCCTCCACCGACTCATTTTGGCCCAGAGCAATTAAAAGTAAAAGATGATCAGATGTTTCAGCCAGCAATAGTAGCTGTAAAATGCTTTGCTAAGAATGGATTCCCAAAAGAAGAAGTCAAGGATCTTTATTGGAATACTAAACTACATATTCAGATGAACCGTAAGACAGCCTTGAGGGTATGGGAGTGTGCTATAGGGGAGTTAATTGGAGAAGGATTAAAGGCTAGTTTGGAGGCTAACCGATGAATAATGGACATGTTACGTTACATAAGTCAGCTAGTAGGTTTAGCAGCGGTGATAATATTTTGGTCTTTCCTTTTCTTAAAACGGTGATGTTTGTTACTTTTCATAAAGAGAAAATCTGGATTATTGAATGTTTTACCCACGACAAGAAGAAAAATCAAAGGACATTCTTTATGAAGAACGGCCACTTGCTTTTCAAACCGAATGAATTTGATATGGGAATATTACTGTACGCCAGTGGTATGAAGGGTTTAGCAGAGTATATAGAGTATCTTAGGAAAAATACTAGACTTGCTCTCGTTTTAGTTCCTGCACGTGGAGGCGAGTTAGAAAAGGTCAAAGGATATTTGACAGGCAAAAAGTAAGGAGAAGGAGATGAGAAAAGATCCAAAACCTCAGTATGCACCACCGAAAAAAGTTGTTCCGTGGTTGTTTTGGTATGAATGCGTTACCTGTAGAAAACTTGTTAAGCATGAACCTGTTTGGAGGTATCGGAGTCGGACTGTTTGTTGTGAATGTGCTGAGACACCTAAAATAGCTATTGGACAGATTAAACAGTATATAAAATATGGCGACCTTGACCTTGAAAGTGATTAGATGAAGAAAGAATATATTAAACTCCCTAAGCAAAAGGGGCAAAAGGTAAGGGATGGAGACTAACGTAATCTATAATAAATCCTCAGTATCAATGCCAGAAATAGATGATAACTCTATTGACTGTATTGTTACATCGTGTCCTTACTGGGGTTTGAGGGATTATGGCCAAGAAGCTAACCAGATTTGGGGTGCGGCGCCGAATTGTGAACATCAATGGGGAGATAAATTAGTAGTCAGGGAAAGAGGTTCTGTATCGGGTCCAACTGCTCAAGTAGGGAATCAGCAAAATCCTGAAATTGCTAAAACTCATTCTACTGGAGGTCAATTCTGCCAACTCTGCGGAGCTTGGTATGGTCAACTGGGCCTCGAGCCTACTTTAGAAATGTATCTTGAACATCTGCTTCTAATAACCCTCGAGTGCAAGCGAGTCTTGAAACCTACTGGAGTTATGTGGTGGAATCATGGGGATTGTTATTCAGCGAAAAGGTGGTCAGATAGTCCGAGTACGACTGGTATAAGTAGGAAATGCTCCGATATAGTAGTTGAAAAAATACACGGGTTGCCAGATAAATGTATGGTTCTCCAAAATTATCGTCTCATATTAAAAATGATAGACGAGCAGGGCTGGATTCTCCGCAATGATATCAAATGGCACAAGCCTAATGCTATGCCTAGCTCGGTTAAGGATAGGTTGGCAAATAAGTATGAGCCAGTATTTATGCTGACTAAGGAAAAGAAGTATTGGTTTGATTTGGATGCTATAAGGGAGAAACATAAGCAAGAAACAATTAACAGGAAAGATAACTGGGGCAGAGATAAAAAACCTGCTATCAAAGATAATATGGCCTATCAAATGAACAGGGTTTATCTAAACCCTTCTGGCAAAAACCCCGGCGATGTCTGGACAATCCCTACTCAACCATATCCAGAAGCTCATTTCGCTACCTTTCCTGAAAAGTTAATCATTAGACCTATATTATCATCCTGCCCTGAATGGATATGCAAAAAATGCGGTAAGGCTAGGGTGAGGATAACCAAGAAGGATAATCCCGACCATACAGGGAAAACGGACTCGGAATATAAGATTGGACAAAATGCTAACCGGTTAGCATTATTAAGGCAGGCGGCTAGGGAACGAGGAGAGGAATTTGTCAATAAGATTATAACCATCGGCTGGACTGACTGCGGATGTAATGCAGGCTGGCGACCGGGCATCGCACTTGATCCCATGTGTGGCTCGGGAACCACTCTTGCCGTGGCAAAGAAGAAGAATCGGCAGTTTATCGGCTACGAGATAGTCAAGAGCTATATTCCACTTATTAAGAAAAAGCTGGCCAAGGAAGATACTATGTTCAACCGGGACCTCAAGGAGCAATTCCTATGAAGATTAGCTTATTCAAAGAAGCCCTAAATAAAGTATTCGGAGCACCAAGTAGGCTCTATTATGGCTGGAAGGTCAGTCTATCGCTGAATATGCTTAAAAACTTACATGAGGATATGATAAAAGCTCATTATCCCAGACATAAACACAGGCAGTTTTGGAGGGATTTTGTCAACTCTCCGGCTCGCCGTCAGGCGATTGAGCTTAGTTTGAGGAGGAAAATATGCAAGCAATTAAAGAAGAACTAGAGAAAGTAGAGTGCGAGATATGCCACGGAGTAGGTTCGACCTCTGACCACCACGATCCTTGTAGTAACTGTGGCGGTAAGGGATATATAGAATGACCGAGTTTCCCTGCAAGATAAGGGTTAACCATCAAGAAAGAATCAAAACGGCTAATTCGGGGCGAAAATAAAGCCTGGGGGCAAAATAAATGACTAAAGTGATAAAAATGGTTGAGACGAATCGTTACCAGGGCGGTAGACGAAAAGACCTCAATAATACCTATTTCAGGAGCCGGTGGGAGGCGAATTATGCTAGGTACCTCAACTTCCTCAATGTAAAGTGGCAATACGAGCTAAAAACGTTCTACTTCTCAGGGATAAGGAGGGGAAACGTCTCCTATACGCCCGACTTCTACCTGCCGGATGAGGACAGGTGGATAGAGGTAAAGGGCTACCTCGATCAGCCCTCGAGAACGAAGCTAAAGCGGTTCAAGAAATACCATCCAAAACAGTTTATTAAATTGACTATTGTTATCAGAGATCCCTGGGCGGAAAGTAAATCAGCTATTGAGATGATGAAGTTTCTAGAGAAGTTGGGCGTTTCTACAGAGGCAATAGAGGGCTACAAGGAGATAGAGGATAAGTTCGGCGGGCTGATAGGTAGTTGGGAGTGAGAAATGAACAGGACTGAAAGAAGGAAATTTCTTAATAAGTGGTGTTCTTGTCAGAGCGGAAAGAAATATAAGAACTGTTGTTTTCCGAAGGACGTAAAGAGAAGGGAGAGGGAGATCAAGAAAAGCCTGAGAATAGCATTGCACTGAGTGATTTGACAAGAGAAATTGATGTGATAAGATTATTACCGACTAACAAACGACTAACAAACGACTAACATATAAAAGACGAACATACGACCAACATCAAAGACGGAAACGAGTTTTTGGGGTTGGTCTTTTTTATTAAGATTAAAAGGCCAAAATAGATAAAGGGAGCGCCCGCAAGTCCGCCGCCAAGCAGTCTTGTTTTATGGGATGTTCTCCCTGGGCCGCTCCCCTTTCTATTATAACTATTTTCCGGGCAGGTGCAAGATGAGCGTAGCAGCGACAAAATCTAAGTGGCTAAAAGATATAAATACATTTGCTAAACAGAGACGAAGATATAACTGGAAAGTAAAACGTCAGAAGGATCGGCGGGCGCAAGAAGAATACTTTGAGGAGCATCCTTACTGTCAGGTCTGCTTAGCTGAGGGGAGAGGAAGGAGACCGGCTGATGAGGTTCACGAGATTCTCTATCGCTCCCAGGGGGGTAAGTGCATACCGAAGAATGAGATCTCAACCTGCAGGCCTGATCATGACAGAATGCACTTCTTGAAGGGCCCATTTTTACATAGAGATGACCTATTTGAGATAAAGAGAAAGGAGGAAAGCTTTGAAGCCAATAGAGTGGAGAAAGATGGAAGAGGCGATGGCCGATATGTCTAGGAGCTTGTGGAAACAGTATAAGGAATATAAGGACAGGGGCTTCAGCAGAAGGCAGGCATTTGAGTTGACCAAGATGTTCCTTACAACCATTCTCCAGAAGGTCTTACTCGCTGGCGTTTTAGGACATAAAGATGAGTAAGGATAGTTGGGAGACTTTTACCTGCAGGATGCCCAGAAAAGCATACGTTTTGTTAGAAGATGAGCTAGAGCGAATTCGTAACTTGGCTGAGATCGATCCAGAGGATAAATTTTCTGATGAGGTTAGAGATGGTTTAGCAATGGAATTTATCGTAGCGCTTAGTGCTGCGACTCCTGATGAGTCGGTGGTATAAAATGAAGATTATTCTTATTTTAAGATTTTTCGTATGGGATTTTCCAAGATCTATCATAATGAAATGGATTGAAATTTGTGAGTGGGAAAAAGAAGTAACGAAACTTATGAAGCACATAAGGAGACATTAGTGCATATAGTACCCGGAATAACCATACTGGAGATAATCGGCTTAGTATGCGGAGTAGTCGTTATCCTGATTCCCGCTGCTGTAGTCGCTATAATGCACATACTAGACGCTATTATTGAGTAAAGGGGAGAGATAATTGCCTAAAAAGCGAGCTGTAGGAAAACGTGAAAAGATACGTAGAAGGAATAGACAGGAGTATGCTAGGATAAATAACTTACATTTCGAGCAACGACAGGAAAGGGAAGTAGGAGATGTATTTAATGATGATCTAACTTTACCACTAGCAGTAACAATGGCTTTACTTACAAGAAGGAGACATTAGTGGAAATTAAGATGATGAAACTGTCGGATATAAAACCTGCCCTGTATAATCCTAGAAAAAACTTAAAACCAGACGATCCTGAATATAAAAAATTAAAACGCAGTATGGAAGAGTTTGATTGCGTGGAGCCCCTTATTTGGAATAAGAGAAGCCGACAATTGGTGGGCGGCCACCAGCGGCTAAAAATACTCAAGGAAAAGGGGGTCAAGGAGTTCGAGGTGTCCGTGGTTGACTTGGACGAAAAAGGGGAAAGGGCTTTGAATGTAGCCCTCAATAAGATACAGGGTGACTGGGATTTTACTAAGCTAGCAGATTTAATGGTTGAGTTGGATGACGGGGAATTCGACCTAGAGCTAACAGGATTTGACCTTTCTGAGAGGGAAGAAATCGCTAACTGGGTTCCTGATGATGAGGAAATAATCCATAAAAAGCTGATTGACCAATTTATAGTGCCTCCCTTTAGTGTGCTAGATACTAGGCAGGGCTATTGGCAGGACAGAAAGAGGATGTGGAAAGACTTGATTGAGGATAGAGGCGAGAGCAGAAAAGAGGTATTGAGTGAACTTACTCCCCTTCGTCGATATAATCCTTCCCTTCATAATTTAGGTACAGCATCTATATTAGACCCAGTGCTATCTGAGGTGGTTCTGAGATGGTTTAATATGGAAAAGGGTACTGCTTTTGATCCCTTTGCAGGAGACACAGTGTTTGGTTTTGTGAGTGGCTATTTGGGTTATAAATTCAAGGGGATTGAGCTAAGGAAGGAGCAGTGTGAGATAAATCAGGCCCGATGTGATGCCTATAAATTACCCGTAGAATATTTCTGTGATGACGGTCAAAAGGTATTAGATTACATTAAGCCAAAATCCCAAGATATGCTCTTCAGTTGCCCGCCGTTTTATGACCTTGAGGTATATTCTGACCTGCCCAATGATGCGAGTAATCAGGATACCTATAAGGACTTCCTAGTAATAATTGAGACGGCGCTTGGCAACTCTATTAAGGGCTTGAAAGATAACAGATTTGCAGTGATTGTATGCCAGGACATAAGGGACAAAAAGGGATTTTATAGGGGGTTCCCAAATCATATTAGGGACATTTTTGAGAAGAAAGGTATCAAGCTCTATAATTGGATAATCTTAATAAATAGTATAGGCAGTGGGGCAGTAAGGGCTGCCAACTATATGCGAAACAGAAAGGTGGTATCGGTGCACCAAGATATTCTAGTCTTTTATAAGGGGAATCCCAGGGCAATAAAAAATGAGCTTAATACAGACAAGGCAATTTGTACTGACGGGTGATGTCAGCGTCAATAAGAGGGTATGGAATAGCTTTTTAGAGGCAATACACAAGTCGGGAGCGACTATATTTGGCACGATCAAGCATGAATTCTATCCCCAGGGGATGACTGGTATTGTGGTTATCGGTGAGAGCCATGTGGCAATACATACCTGGCCTGAGCTAGGCAAGGCGTGGGTGGAGTTTGCGACCTGTGGGGACATTAAGCAGGCAGAGGTGTTTGAGAGAGAGCTTAGAAAACTAATAGAAAAGGGTTGATAAAGCAATGAATATTGATGCAGGAACGCCTGGAGTACGGACAGGCAGATAAAGGTAAAAATGGTAATGATATATGAACCAAGAGGTAGGGCAAGGGAATATTCTCCCCTGGCCCTGAATATTTACAACAAGTGTGATCATAATTGCCGGTATTGTTATGTGCCGTTACTCCGAAGAGGAAGGAGGAATGGGCTATACGATGTCCGGCCCCGGCAATATATTTTGGAAATCTTGAGACGGGAGGCAAGAAGACATTCCTTCGGCAGCCAGGTTCTTTTATGTTTCAGTGGGGATCCTTATTGTATAGCCGATGAAAAATACAGGACTACCCGGGAGGTATTAAAGATCCTTCTGGAAAACAGTATCACCGTGGCAATCCTGACCAAAGGCGGGAAGAGATGTCTCAGAGATATTGATTTATTCAGGAAGTTCAAGGCTATCAAGGTCGGGGCAACATTAACATTCATTGAGGAAAAGGATAGTCTTTATTGGGAGAGGAAGGCCAGTCTCCCAGAGGAAAGGTTCAAGACGCTAGAAAGGCTAAAGGAAGAAGGCATTAAGACGTGGGTAAGTCTTGAGCCGGTTATAGATCCGGAGCAGACATTTAGGATAATAGACAGGACATATAAGTTCATTGATCAGTATAAAGTGGGAAAGCTGAATCACTATCCGAGCGAAATAGACTGGAAGGATTTCGGGACCCGAGTAATAGATAAACTGAACCACTATGGAAAGGAATTCTATATCAAGAGAGATCTAGCTCAGTATATTTCACCTAGTGAGATGATGAAATCGCAGAGGGATATGGACTATTTTGCTCTCAGGGGAAAGTAATTATGGCAGACGAGAATTCAAGCAATTCAAGCCTTAAAAAAAAGAGGATTGAAAGCGTATTGGAATCATTAGGGGCCGGTGCGTCCTTTATCAAGGCGTGCAAGGCGGCTGACATAGACCAATCCACCTTTTGGCTATGGCGCCAGGCTGATGCAGAATTAAACAAGAAAGTCCTGCAGGTGCTAGACGGCCGGACGCAGACAGTCGAGGATGCTTTGTATGTAGGTGCGTCTAAGGGTAATGTGATCGCTCAGATATTCTGGCTTAAAAATAGGGCTTCAGGACGTTGGAGAGATAGACAGGAGCAGGTAATTGACGGGGGCCTAGAAATAACAATCAGGTATGCCGGTGAGAAGGACAGGCGCAAGAAGAAGAAAGAATGAAAAAACTAGAAGTAATACTAAATCCTAAGATTGGTAGATTCCTCATAGAGTCGAGGAAGAGGATTAACGTATTATATGGTGGCGCTGGGAGTGGTAAGAGCTATACGGTGGCCCAGCATCTCCTGATTAACAAACTCTACCAAGAGAAGGACATCAGGATCCTAGTAGTAAGAAAGACCCTGCCCGCCCTGAGAATCACAGCCTACCAGTTGGTACTAGATTTACTTGAGGAATACGAGTTACCCTACCTACTAAACAAAACCGAGATGACTATTTTAGTCGGAAGAAATAGGATGCTCTTCAAAAGTCTGGATGATCCAGAGAAGATTAAGAGTTATGAGGGCAATTATGTCTGGATTGAAGAGGCGAGTGAGATCAGCCATAAGGATTTTATGCAGCTAAACCTCCGGCTGAGGAGACGTACTAATGGCAGGGGGTTTGGCAACCAAATGTTCCTCACCTTTAACCCGATAAATGAGTATCACTGGCTGAATGAGAAGCTAGTACAAGGGAATCGTAAGGATACGAAAATCAATCAGTCCACCTACCAAGACAATATATTTCTTGATCAATCATATATAGATGAGCTAAACGCCTTAAAGGATGAGGATGAGATGTACTACCAGATTTATGCCCTGGGTGAGTGGGGAGTTCGCAAGAATGTTATTTATTCTAACTACGAAATTATTAAAGCTAAGGATTGGCCGGATAGCTTTGACGAGACAATTTATGGACTAGACTTTGGCTATAATAACCCCTCAGCACTACTACAGATAGGTTTTAAGGATGAAATACCTAGTATAACGGAAAAACATACGGGTAAATATCTTTCAGTTTACGAAAGAGAGCTACTTTACAAGACCGGCCTGACTAACATGGATCTGATAAAAGAGCTTGAGAAGCTGATTAAGGTAAAGACTGATAATATCTACGCGGACTCAGCCGAGCCAGCCAGGATAGAAGAGATAGGAAGGTCAGGATTCAATATCTATGAATCTGATAAAGATGTTAAGATGGGCATTGATTACGTAAATAGGCAAAAGGTGAAGATACATGAGGATAGTGTAAATCATATCAGCGAGAAAAGAGGATATAAATGGAAGGAGGATAAGGACGGGCACGCGCTAGAGGAGCCGGTTAAGTTTAGAAATCATCTTCAGGATACAGAGAGATACGCTCTTTATACGCATTTAGGAACGAAAAATAAGAGAAAAGGAAAAGTTTATGTAGCGGGGTGATAATGTATGAGTACCAAAAAGGAAGTTAAGAAAGGCAAGGTTTATGTAGCAACCGACAGGGGCTTTGTCCTACCTTATTCTGAGCTGACAAAGCATGAGATCAAGAAATCCTCAAAGCAACTTAAAGAGGAAAAGGAATGGCTGACAGAATCAGGGTTAGCCACTCATCCGTATCCGCCTACATCATTCCTCATGCTTTACGAATCCAACTCGATATTTTGGGCTACTGTCAAACAGATCGCTACGGACGTAGCGGGGCTAGGTTGGAAATTACTACTGAAAGAGGGCCAGAAAGAGAATAAGACAGAGAAAAAGATACTAGATGATTTCTTCAATAAGCCTAATCCGAGTTTATCTCTGAGGAAGATCTGCGAACGGGTGATCATTGACTGGGGAGTAATGGGCTATGCCGGGATAGAGGTTACTAGAAACGGAGCTAATAAGGTTGACGGACTTCACCATGTACGGGCTCATACCCTCTGGGTCCATACTGGCAAAAAGAAGTTCTGTCAAAAGCGGGGAATGAAGAAGGTCTGGTTTAAGGAGTTCGGTTTGAAGGAAAACTTTCAACTAGAGACTGGCAAAGAGGGAAACTACGAAGAGAAGAACAGAGCTAACGAGCTGATATACCTGATAAACTACTATCCTCGTAACGATTACTACGGAGTACCTAATATCCTGCCCGCGATAGGATCTGTCATCGGGCTTTTAGGGATCCGGGACTACAATCTCGCTTTCTTCACCAATTACGGAGTACCTGCCTATATGGTAGTTCTTGCCGGTGAGTGGGATGAGGATGCTGAGAAGATCATCAAGAAGCACCTGGATACAGAAGTTAAGGGTGGCAAGAATGCTCATAAGACTATGATACTCCAAGTTCCCGAGGGCGGATCAGCAACGTTCAAACCTCTCTCAGTAGATATTAAAGAAGGTAGCTTCCGAGTTTATCAGCAGGTCTTGAGAGAAGATATCCTTGCTGCCTACTCCATGCCTCCCTACCGAATCGGTATAAACATAATAGGTAAGTTAGGAGGGACTAATATAAGGGAGTCTACGTTTATATATAACGAATCGGTTATAGAGCCCCTGCAGGAAGATCTTGAGGATATTTTCAACAGCAGGATAATAGAAGAGGGCCTCGAGTGCCACTCCTATAGGTTCAAGTTCAATGATATGGACCTGAGGGACCGGGATGCTGAGGCTAAGAGAAACAACGAAGCGATTGCGTACGGGAAGTTGACTCCGAATGAGGCTAGGAATCTTGAGGGCTTAGGCAAATCCTATACGGGAGGAGACAGATTCTACGTGGGTACGAACCTGATCGAAATAGGCGAGGCTGATCTGGAGAAGAGGGACAAGGAGCAGATGAAATTCATAGCCAAGCAGAAGAAACTGAAGGAAGAAATTAAGAAGGTAAAAGGAGATTAAGATGTCAGTACCTGAAAGTAAGACCGGGAGCAAGTATGAGAAGCCTGTCTTTGAAAAGGAGTCTGAGCTCCGCTTTCCCAGAGAGGTAATTGAGGTATTTAACGGCGGGCGGATGTGTGTGCAGTGCTCATCCTGTCACGGCTGTCAGTGAAGCAACTAGGGATTGGATTAAAGGAAATTAAGGGAGAAGAATGAATCTAACCTTAGAACAAGCTAATAAGGTTGACGATATTATTTCCGAGTTCTTTGAAAAAGTGGACCGCAAGGGTCGCATAGCCTCACGCCTGCGCCGAGCGATAGACAAGTCCGCAAAGTATCTCAGGCCCAAAGTCAACGAGTGGCTTGAGATTATGAGAAGCAGAATAATCCGGGACATGCTCAAGCGGTATGTTAGAAAAACGGGGGGCCCCGGGAGCTATCGGGTGATATCGGATGGTGCGGAGCGAAAAGCTCTAGCCCCCCTCCAAAAAGACAGGGCCCTGGACATAACCACTAAGCTAACCGACTGGAAATGGATCGAGCAGAGGGGAAATAGCATACTGAAGCCTGCTATTTTGACAGTTGTAGAAAATGGGGCTAATGAGGCACTCATTATCGGGGGAATCGAAGCAAGATTTGATATTCTTAACCCTAAAAGCGTAGCCTGGGCACAGAAGCACTGCGCAACGCTAGTCAGGGAGGTAACTAACGAGACAAGGAAGGGAATTAAGAACATCATCAGGCGGGGCATAAAGGAAGGATTTGCCATGCCGAAGATTGCCAGGAAGATAAGGCCGCTGGTGGGCCTGACCTCCCGACAGATGATGGCGGTGGCGAATCACGAAGAATGGCTGATAACTAACCGGCCCGAGCTTAGCGCAAAAGAGATCGAGAGGCGGATAGACGTATACGCCAGGAGGAAGCACCGAAGGCGGGCTGATATGATTGCCAGAACCGAGTCAGCCTATGCGGTTGATGAGGGCACGCTCGAGGGATATGAGGAGGCTGAGGTTGAGATGGTAGAGTGGCTAACCTCACAAGCTGGTGCGTGTGATGATTGTATAGCTCAGAGCGGAAGAAAATTTAAGATAAAGGAAGCCCACGGGATGCAGCCGGCTCATCCGATCTGCAGGTGCTGTTGGAGTCCAGTTATATGAAATGTAAGAAATGCGGTAGGTGCTGTGACCTGGTTACCCTAAAGGTAAAGATTACACCTGCCTTGATACCCGATTCTGCGCCAAAGGGCTGGCTTCAGAAGCATTGGCATTTTGTCAAGAAGAAAGGCAAGAGTTATGGCTACTCCTGCGATTTTTATGATAGAAAAACGCACTTATGCAGAATTCATAAAACTAAGCCTGCAGTATGTAGAAATTTTCCTTATCAGAAAGAACACCCTGACGATTATCAAAAATTCACACCAAAAGGATGTGGTTACAAATGCTTATAGAAGAAGTAACAGAAGAAAATGTTGAAAACCTTAAAGATGGTGAGCTCTGTGATCTGGCGTTAAGATGTGGGTTGATATGGCAAAAAATAGAGGGTGATAAACATGAATAAGATAACGAAGTATGAGATAGTAAAAAGCTATGGGATCCTGAAGGCTGAGATACAAAAAAGAGGCTTAAAGTTCAGCCCGAATGTGCTCCTGGATAAAGCCTTGTTCAAAAAGGCAATGATTGGGATTGACGTAGAGGGTCTTGATGATGTTATTATTAAGGATTATGTTTCTATTAGCGGCCCTTTTGTGAAGTCCTGCCGGGAGGCCAAGGTAGTCGATGTAGTCATTAAGGATGATGAAGAGAACAGGGATGAAGAACTGGAAGAGCAAATAAGCGAGGCTGTGCAAGGCGAAACCAAGAAGAAATGCAAATTTACCTATAATAAGGCTGGCCCGACTCCCCCTTATATTCCGCTATTTGATAAAGTAATCAGGGCAAAGAGGGAGACGAGCAAAGTAGAGATCAGTAAAATTCCCGTGATAGTCTCAAAACCTTACCCTAATGAACATTCTTGCAGATTAGAAGATCCAAAGAAATATGATACATGTAGAAGAGGCGAAAGGGTTGCTGATAAACCTGAATCGATAAAGGGCAAAAAGTATTTTGTTATTTACTGTAAAAAAGGCAAAGGGCCGATGGAGCAGCAGGCACTTCGCTATCCGAAAGACAAATGGACCCTTGAGCAAGCAAAAGCACATTGTAAATTGAATAAAGGTCTATTCGAGCCCGCTACTGAGAAGGTAGAAAAAGAGGAGCAGCTTGAGGAAGTTGTCGAAAAATTTGCAGGGAGTCCGAGGAATCCTTTCGGTACCCACTGCAGTTTTAGATTCGAGGGCGGGGCAGCAGGATACAAGAAAGCCTGGATGGTGCACTTTTCCCAGATTAACGGCGGGGCCTTAACTCCGAGAGCATCAGGGCCAATCAGAGGAACCGTTAGAAGGGTGGCTATGATAGCGAAGGTAATGAAACCTACTTGTGATATTCGAGAATCCGAAGGAATGGGTGCACGCCGTGGTCCTAAAAGCCCGCTCCCGGGAAGCTATCCTCAGAGACCTTCCGATTATGGTCTGTCGTCCTGGCTAAGTCCGAGCGATGAGGAAGTAGATAGGGAAAAAGCTCTGAGATTTACCTGCAGCGACCTCAATGTGATCAAGAAGGCTGCGGTAGCCGAGGTAAAGAGAAGGATCAAAGACAGGGAGGCAGAAGAAGAGGCTAAGAAAGCAGACGAAGAAAAGGAAACAGAGAAGGGCCAAGCGCTTGAATTTACATTCGGAAAGGTCGACAAGAAGGAGCATATAGTGGGCGGGATCATTTATGAGCCGGATAAGGAGGACACCCAGGGGGATAAGGCAAACGCAAAGGAGATCTGGAAAGCTCTCAAGAACTATATGATCGAGAAGAAATCTATTAAGGTCATGCACAAAGGAAAGGCCAAAAGCGTTCCCATAGTCGAGTGCTTCCAGGCGGAGGAAAATACCCATAAGGGAGGGACTGGTCCGGAGCACCTGGTCAAAAAAGGGGCCTGGTGGTTGAGTATTTACCTGGGTGATGAGCCGGAGATCTGGAAGGATGTCTTATCCGGCAAGCTAAATGGATTCAGCATGGCTGGTCGTGCATCGGCTAGCACTTGACATCTTAAAACTATCATATATGATTGCTATTGATAATTGACAATTTGATAAAGCGACGCCAAAAGGGTTAAGGTCGTGCTAAAGTTCCCTTAGCCAACTGAGGGAAGCTAGAAGCGGACGCCTAAGCTATTCGGATCGTGAATCTGAAAGGTTTAGGTGTCCGCTTTTTTTATTGAAATACCTAAACCAAGAAAAGAGAGGTGATTGTGAATGGCCAGGGAATTGAAGGAGATCGAGATTGAAGAGATCAGCCTTGTCGATGCTGCTTCAAATCGCAAGAAGTTCTACATTGTCAAGAAAGACGATACAAAGAAACAGAAAACCCAAATTTCGATAAATAGTGACGGGACGGTCAAGGGTACTAAGATACTTATGGGCGGTGAGGAGGTCAAGGACCTAGTAGATTTTAGTTTCTCGTTCTACATGCCAAGAAGTGGCGATGTAGACGGACTAGGGAAAAATATCTCCTGCTCCTATTCAAAAGTTACCGAGACCGAGGACGGTTTCAAGCATACCGACCATTTCTATTTATCAAAATCACTGGAGGTGAAAGAGGGAATGAAAGACCTAAAAGAGCAATTACAAGAGTTACTAGGGGAGGATTTCTCTGAGGAAGATTTCGAGAAGGCCCAAAAGAAACTTGACGAGAAAGTCATTGGTGCTTTGAAGGGAGCTTTGAATATCCTCAATAAATACAAGGGAGACTTCCCAGACGAGCTTAAGAAGGCGGTGGGAGTCCTAGCCAAGCACGCTGGCTATGGGGCAACCCAGAAATCTAAGGAGCCTTATAAGCTCGAGGAAATATTGGAGGTACTAGAGAAAGCTCACCTGGAAAAAGCCGGCGCCAAACTCTCCAAGAGTACCAGGCAGCAAATTCAGAAAGCTATTGATGCTCTAACGAAGCTTCTTGAGCTAGACAAGAAGAACACAGAAGGAAACGGAGAACTCAAGAAGGAGCTCGAAGAGATCAAGGATTCTATGAAGAAACTGGCAGGGAAACTGGGAGAGAAAGGCAAGGATGAGGATGTCAAGGAAGAGCTGGGTAAGATAACCAAGAGACTGGAGACCATCGAGAAGATTAAGGGAGTCAAAAAATCGATTGATGGAGATGGTAGTTCAGAAGAAAAAGGAGACAAGTGGCCTTCTTTTAACCTTGGTGAAGAATAACCGAATTGTTCCTTATGGTTATTGTTGAAGTTTAGCGAAGAATAGATTGTTTAATTAAATTAAGAAATAGCGAGGTGAAAAACTAATGCTTACAAATGCTGAACTACTGAGCAAACAGAAATTCCTGAAAGCGATGAAAGCTCTCCCGGATATTGAACTGACAGCTCAGGAAGCAGACCAGTTTATCGACTACGTTATAGATCAGTCCTTCTGGAACAAGAACGCCCGGATAGTCAAAATGAATAAGAACGAGAAGAACATCCGGTACCTGGGGTACGGATCTGGACGGTTCTTGAAACCCGCTGACAAGTTTAGCGTCACGGATTACAAGAAGGAGTTCTATAGCGGAAAGATAGCTCTTGTCTCTAAAAAGGTAAGAGGAGCAATCGAGATCTTTGATGATGACCTTGAGGATAACATCGAAGGTCAGGCTTTTGCAGATCATCTGATGAGGGTGATTGCAGCTAAGGTCGCTAATGAGTTGGATGAGGCTTACTTTGTATCTAATGCGGATTATGCTGATACGGATATAAGGAGTCTCTGGGAAGGATTTAGGTATATCCTTCTCGGTTACGCTCCAACTGAGGCTGATGATGCTCACATGCTTCCCAAAGCAGCCAAGAAAATGGATGCAAGTGCTACCGATGACTTTGAAGTCGCCGGTGGAATTGCTGAGAGATGGGAGAATCCTGCTGCCTCCGGGTTCTTTGACTGGGAATTTAAGTTCGGCCAGATGTTGGCAAAGCTCCCTTCTAAGTACAAGGTGAAGGGTCTGGCGAACTTAAGATACTTCTGTAATGATATAATCCTGGCGGATTACGTCAAAGCACTGGCAGCTCGGTCTACAGCTCTAGGAGATAAGGCGATTATTGGCGGCGAGCCCCTGACGTACATGACCATTCCTATCGTAACCGTTCCACTTATGCCTGCGAACTTTGCAGCGTATAGCGATGGAAAGGAGATGTATGAGGATGAGGCTGGCGCCACCTACAAGTACGCCGATGTTGTCCTGACAAACAAGGATAACTTTATTATCGGTTTACAGAGGGCCCTAAAGCTGGAATCCCAGAGAGTTCCTGAAGATGAGGCTCAAAGAGTCTTTTACTCTATGAGAGCTGATCTTAAGGTGGAAAATCCAGAAGCGGCTGTGATTCTCTACAATCTGACTCACTCATAAGGAGGGTTAAATGTGGAAGATAATCAACCGTGGGACTGGTATTGATTTATATGTTAGGGGCGTGAAGTGTTATCTCGCTCCGGGCTGTGTTATCAAAACAAACGATACTAAGCTGATAGAGGAAGCGAGGAAAGCTCCCTATGTACTGGTTACTGAGGATTTTAGCGGTTTTAGTTTAGGGAAGCTAAGGAAGCTGGCCTCTCAGAGGGGGATTATAAAATTTGGTAGATTTACTAAAAAGAAATTACTTGAAAAACTGCAAGCGAGGTGATAATAAATGAGACAAGATCTTAGTACTCTTGATAGGGATATAGGACAGCCTTGGAGTCGTGTTATCCAGGAGGCTTTTAGGGATGGTATAGACTGCGATATAATTCATGGTGGGCTCTTAGTAGGTGGAAGCCAGCAGGGTTTATACGGACAGAGCGCCACCCCGAATTATATTATAGGAACACGCAGGATAAGCCCTGATGGGCGTGTATATCGTTACGTCAAAGCGACTAACATTATTGCACAAACCCATTTTGGTCTGAAATTCTACTCCCGGATAGCTGATGGAATAGGAAATACCCCTCCGTTACAGACTCAGATTGTCGGCGATTCGACTATTAAAATTGATTCTGGTAAAGGTGCTGCTGGTGTCGCTAAGGATGAGCTGGTTGGTGGTTATGTTATAATTCACCTTGGAAGTGATAACTATAACCAATTTAGAGGTATTACCGGCAATACCCTTGCTGATGGAGATGGATACGTCACGATTACCCTTGATGCACCACTGACGGCGGCTATCAAGCTTTCTCACAGCGTAGAGGTTCTTCAGAATCCCTATGGTAATGTGCGGTTGATGGCTGGGCCGAGTGGCGGGATGGCAGGAACTGGGTTTGCATCTGTAGCTGGAATACCAAATGTAAAGACCCTTGTGGCAAACCAGTACATTTGGATTCAGACCTGGGGGCCGATTTGGATAAATCCACACGGTGATGCGGGATCTGGTGTCGATCAGTGCGAACGAAAATTGGTCTTTGATGCCGAGGGCTCAGTTTCTGTTGCCGACGAAGTATCTCATGGTGGTATTACTCAAACCGATGGAGATGAGCAGGTAGCTGGCTTCATTATTGACAGGGTTGCTGGCGGACCGCCTCTGATTATGTTACAGATTAGTCCGTAAGTCGAGATAACAGGCTTTTGGGGGCTTGAGCCTTATCAAGCCCCGTAAAAATCTGTAAAGAGAGGAGGCTAATTTGCCAAAAAAACCGCATACAGCTATAGGTAATTATGTTCATGAAGATGATATAGATAACTGGCCTGAGAGTTATGCCGATCCAGAACAGCAGGAAGTAATTGATAGAATTGAGGAACTCGTTGAGAAGATTACGGGAGATTATTTCTATCCTAAAGATTTTGATATTTACCTTGATGGAAATGGAAAAAGTAGGATCTTCCTCAGCTTCAAGCCTAACATCCTAAGTATCTCCTCTATAGAAGTCTCAGGAGTCAGTCTCGGCACTTCCTGGTATACCCATGACGAGGATTCAGTTTATCTTGACTCTGAGTTACCCAGTAATGGCGTTTTAGAAGTAGAGACAGTCCTCTTCCCAAAAGGGAGAGGGAATATCCATATTGTAGGAACTAAGGGCTGGCCTGATGGAAAATTAGATATAGATAACGTAAGCGGAATTTTTCAGGTAGGAGAAACTATTTCAGCTCCGGCTCCTCCCGGTGGAAGCGGAGCGACTGCTACAGTCAAAGAGGTCTATCCTACCTATCTTAAGATCATAAACAGAAGCGCCACAAATTTTGTCGAGAATGAACAGATCACCGGAGCAACCTCCGGAGCAACCGCCGATGTCAATAATTTATACGGCGCAGTAAATGACCCACCCAGAGCTATCAAGAAAGCCTGTATAATCCTTTGCCGGTACGATAATGATAATACCCTCTATACGAAATACGCCTTTGACTCAGAGCATTTAGGAGATTGGAGCTATGCCAGGGGAGGCAAGAAGCATCTAACCGGAGTAGTAGAGGCCGATGAACAACTGATACCTTTCATAAAGAGAAAGCCCTTAATCGGAGTTGTCTAGGTGAATTTCAATAACAGAGTTGACATCCAAAGAAAGTATAAAATCCCGGATGGCATGGGAGGGTTTATCGATAAGTGGGCTAACCTAGAGAGATTAAACATAAGCAGCCTTGCAGGAACTTTCGTAGAGCATGAGATCATCACCGGAGGAAAAAGCGAGGCTACTGCTAAGGTGGGTAAAGTCGGTGAGGGCTACCTTGAGATCTACGGGAAGAGCGAAACGAACTTTGAGCTTGAGGAAGAGATTACTGGTACAACCTCTGAGGCTACTGCTGATATTGACAATATTATTAGTCTGGCGAATACCGCCTGCAGGTTGCAGCCCTATTCCGGAAGGGAGCTTTTTACGGCAGGCAAGGAGACAGTATTTGCCAGTCACCGACTATTTATGTCAGTTCCCCCGATCCCGATTACTGAAAAAGACAGAGCGAAATTCGGGACCAGGAAATTTGGTATTGAATTGATCAAAAATTGGGATGAGGCTGATAGATTTTATAGATTAGACGTACTCGAAATTGAATGATATTCCTTAAATTGAAAAAGGATTGGCATAATTATTGGCGAGGGAGCGTAACCGAAGTAGATGACAAAGAAGCAGATCTGCTAGTCCAAAGGAAAATTGCAGTCTATTCTTCCCCGCAAGATTACATGACTAAAAGCGACTTGGATTTTGCACTGAAAAGAAGGTGACGGTATGCAGATTTTCGGACTGATAGTAATGGTAATAGGATCAGCAGGAATTGTATCCTCAGTAATTATGGAGATCAAGACCAGAGAACCAGTCTATGCTCTCATGATGAAGATTTTTCCCTTGATATTTTCCATAGGAGCGATCTTTTTCTTCATAATAGGAAAATAAAATGGATGTTAAGTGGTATGGCAAGAAACTCAAGGAGGAGATGCGGGCTAAGGCCGTCAAAAATATGACCGATGCCTGTTTATTCTTGGAAGCAGACATTAAGAAGAGCTTAACAGGAAAAAGCCCCTCAGCCCCGGGTGAGCCTCCAGGAAAAAAATCAGGAACGCTGGGAAGGTCGGTCACGCATGAGGTAGAAAAAACATCTCATGGTGTGGTAGGAAGAGTAGGAACAAATATTACTTATGCAGTACCCTTAGAGTTTGGGACTTCCAAGATGGCAGCTCGTCCTTTTATGCGTCCCGGGCTGGAAAGAAATAAAAGCAAGATAGCAAAAATCATAGCGAGGAAATAAATGGAAAAAGTATCGATTCTTATCCCCACACGCCAAAGATATAAGAAGTTGACAAAGTGTCTTGAATCACTCTTTGAGAATACCAAATATCCCGATTGGGAAGTTATAGTGATTTTGGATAGGGATGACGTTGATTCTTTAATGTTAGTACATGAATTTGAGATGGCCCATACGAGAGAGATAAAAAAGATTGTTAAATCAAAACGGGAGATGTATGTTGGCAAAATCAATGAGGGCTATCACAAAACAGATTCTTCCCTCATAGTCTTTCTAGCCGATGATGTCGAGGTTCAGAAGAATTGGCTGATTGAGGCAGTATTAACCTTCAATGAGTCGTTCCCGGATGGAATGGGGCTGGTCTCCTTCCAGGATGAGTTCGACGATAGGCTCGCTCCCCATGGGCTGATCTCTAGGAAATATGTTGAGGAATTCTTAAACGGGAACATCTTCTATCCCGGGTACGTTCATTATTGGTGTGATACGGAGTTAACTGTCAGGAGCAAAAAATGGAATCGGTTTGTCCATTCTCCTAAGTCAATAACTATTCACAGATCGAGGCCAGAGATAGATAGGCATGGAAAGGATGACGACCATATTCGCAAGGAAGCAAGAACAACTCTGAAGCAAGGAGAAGAGCTGTTGATTTTTCGACAGTGCTGGGGTTTTCCTGACAAGATGCCGAGAATGAAGAACTTTAAGTTGCCGAGTAAAGTTGATATTCGCTTTATGCCAACGGAGGAGCTTGAGTTTTATGTTGGATTCGGGGTGGACACTAGAAAAAAGCTTGATTGGAAAGTTGACAGGGAAACAGCGCTTTTCTTCCTGAAGCTTTTTCCGGGATACTTCAAACCGATAATTGAGAAAAAGAAGACCGATTCTATGGTGCTTCTTAAGCTCAAGATACTAGCCATCGTCTGTGTTTACAATGAGATGGATATATTACCCTACCTTATTGATCATTTAGCTTCTCAGGACATAGATATCTTTGTCTTCGATAACTACTCTACCGATGGAACATGGGAATACCTAAGGGAAAGAGGGATTGATTGTGAGAAGCTTGATACGCATGAACAACTCAATTTGGTGCTGATTATCGAAGCTAAGATGAAGAAGTGGGATCAAGTAAAGCCTGACTGGTGTATCTATCAGGATGCCGATGAATTTCCATTAACTTTAGAATTTCCAACCCTGAGAGAATTGATAGAGGATAGGGACAGGAGAGGATTCGATGCCATCAATCAACTAAGGGTTACTTTCTTACCAACAGGTGAGGAAGATTTCGGGAAAAAAGACCCTCGCAAGATTTTCCGTTACTATGATAAGGATTACTGGTTCTCCTCCACTAATGCCTGCTCGGATAGGATATTCAAGTATAAAAGGAAAGTTAGCTTAAGTGGGGGTGCGCATTATATTTTGAATAGTGTGCGCAGGAGCAGGGAAGGACTTAATAATGTAATTTTCCATTATCCTTATAGGGAATTCGCAGAGAGGCAATTGGAAGAAAGAAAATCTCGATCCTCAAAAGCTGAAATCAAGGGAGGTTTGCATAGGCATTATTTTGAATCTTACCCAAAAGGCTTCGTTTGGAAGAAGGAAGGAAAAGGAGATTTGATGAATCCTAAGGACCCTTTGCATAAATTTTATGCGGCTGAGGCAGTTAGAGTAGTTTGAGGTAAGAGAATGATCAATTTAGATGCATTAGTGGTTGATGGTAATTCTACAGGGCCGTATGGAGATATGAAGCCATTCGCATGTTTACTAGCAGGCCTTGTGATAGCATGTAATGCTCAGGTTGTGCTTGAGATTGGAAGTGGACCTTTGAACTCAGGTAGAGCTTTTTTGTACGGACTTGAAAAGACTAAGGGAATTCTTTATACTTGCGACCTTAAAAAGAAATTTGACTTTTCTCATCCGTCTCTATGTTTTGAGCGGTTAACTTCGCAGGAGCTTGCTAAGAGTTGGAATAATCAAATAGATATTCTTTTGATTGATGGGGACCATAAATACGAGCAGGTTAAGTTCGATTATAATACTTTTTTGCCCTTTGTGAAAAAAGGTGGGTTTATTGTTTTACATGATACTGTTGTTAAGGCGGGTCCTAAAAAGCTTGCTTCAGAGGTTGTTGGGGATCAGAGGTTAGTGTTTCCGAAGAACCCGGGATTGACGGTGTTCCAAAAGCAAGAGAGTGGGGTTTTGACGGGCGAGAATCAAGTAGAACTTGAGGAAACGAAAAGAATTGTTAAAAGCATCCAAGGATGGGTTGGCGACAAGGAAGGTGCATATCTTTTCCAGAGAGCAAAGAACTGTTCAAAAGGTATAATTGTTGAAATAGGCTCTTGGAAAGGGAAATCAACTGTTTGGCTGGCAAGGGGCTCAAAAGCAGGAAACAAAACTAGGATTTATGCTATAGACCCTTTTGATGGTAGAGATTCAAAATTCATAACAATACCCCAGCCTGATTATTCAGTTTTTGAAATTTTTAAGGATAATATAAGAAAAGCTGGATTGAATGATTTGATAACTCCTATCGTTTCCCGCTCTCAGGATGCAAGTGATAAAATTAAGGAGAGAATAGAATTTCTTTTCATAGATGGTGCCCACGGATATGAGTTCGTCAAGAAGGATTTTGAGCTATATTTCCCAAAGGTGCTGAGGGGAGGGATCATTGTATTTCATGATGCAAATGAAAGAGAAGGAGTTAAGAGAGAAGGCGTAGTAAAACTAATGAGGGAATTATCAAAAGACAAAAGGGTAGAGAAAATCGATGTCGTGGGTTCAATGGTGGCTTGGAGGAAAATTTGAAAAGAGTAGCAAGGATAGTAGGTAAAGAATGAGTATAGATATAAACGCTTTGAAGATAGGGATCTACGATGCCTTAAATGTGCCAGCTATCACCAATCTAGTAACAGGGATTTATCACAAAAAGGCTCCCCAGGATGCATCCTACCCCTATATCCTCTACTGGATCGTAACCGGTAGCAATAAAGACACTTTTACCGAATGGAAGGATGAAGTGCTGATTCAGATAGATGTGTATTGCCAGAATAAAGATAAAAATGAAAATGATGTATCGGGAGGCCAGCATTGTGGAGTTATATTAAAGGCGGTTACTACAGCGATGGATGAGGCTGAGATAACTGCTGAGGGATATTCGGTATTTTTCTGCCAAAGGCAAGGACCTCCTCGAGATCTATATGAGGATGATACAGATACTTATCATAATGTTTTAGAATATCGAATCGAAATGGAAAAAAGCAAAATTTAGTTCTTTAATATTAGTTTAATGAAAATTTCAGTAAAACTCGGTAAGTATTAGGAGGTGAATAATAATGGGCGAAACAAAAGCAATTGCGGGATATCACGGAAAGGTTTATGTAGGAGCTGCTTCCTCACCCCTGAATGAAGTTGCAGAGATAGGGAACTGGACTGCGACTATAGCATTGGATTTAATAGAGACTCCCAAGTTTCAGGCGGATAAAACTAGGATTGCTGGAAAGAGGGACTTCAGCGGTTCATTCGATGGATCTTGGTATCTCCAAGATACGACAGGTCAGAAAGTCCTTCAGGATGCTCTGCTTGGTGGAACGGTGGTCTATTTGAGGCTTCAGGCAAAGGATGGTAACACTTACTCTTGTTGGGTTTTGATTTCTGGGGAAACATTAGGTGCCCCTCATGCTGGATCACAAGCCATCAGCTTTGCTTTTTCCTCTACTGGTAAGGTGGCAGTGACCGTCGCGTCCACAAGCGCATAATAGGTTTTGAGGGCTGGTGTAATAGGGCTAGAAACTCCTTGAGCCGTTCAGTCCTAGAGAGGAGAATATAAAAAAGGAGTGTGATTATGGGTATAGACAAAACTGTTGATGCTCCTGTAACAGTGGAGTTCAAGGGAAAACAATATAAGTTAAGACAGGTTACTACTCAAGACTATGGCGAGATTGTTCGCTATCTCAAGACGCTTTATGTAGGTGAGGTTGGGAAGTCTATGAAGATAGCCGGGATTAGTGAAAATAAGATTATTGCGGAGATAGGAAGGCTTCAGTTCGAGGAGTGGGGCACCAAAGGGGAAAATCAGAAGGAAATAGAAAAGCATTATAATGAGAGGGTAAAACCGTTGATGGCCTCCAATGAGGCAATGACCTATATCCTCTACATAGGATTGAGAAGAGAGCATCCTGAACTGACCCTTGAGGAAACGAATGATATTGTAGCGAGTAGCCCTAAGGCTATAGGAGATCTCATAACTTATGTAATGGGTGGAATTAAAGCAAAAAAAGGAAAAAACGTGAAGAGAGTAACGGCGTAGATTATTATTGTCAGCTCTGGACTATGGACTGGGATTACGTCTTTGCTCAATTGAAGAGATTTTATAGGTGCTCGAAAGTTGAATTCAAGGAGATGACTCTGCATGAGGTCTTTCAGCTATTAAAGGATGGAGAAAAGTTAGCAAAGGCAGAAAGCGGGGAGAAAGTAGAGACAGAAACTCGGGAACAAAAAATAATAAGATTGAGAGATATGGCAACGCGAAGAAAAGCTAAATTAATTAGAGAGGGAAAATGGAAAGATTGAGATACTGGAAGTGTATTTTTAAAGATTACAGGAGAAATTTATAATGGCCGCAGGAACAAAAGTCGGAGAAGCCTACGTCGAGCTTCAAGCTCGTATGGCCAAGTTTGAGTCTCAGTTGAAATCAGCAGAGGTAATGACTGGTAAATCAGTCAGCAAGATGCAGGCTAAATTTCAGGCTCTAGCTCCCACCTTCAGGAAAGTAGGTATAGGAATGGCCGTTGCCGGCGGTGCTATTACGGCAGCGCTAGGCTTGACCATAAAGTCCTCTATGTCTTTCAATAAGGAAATGGCCAACATAGCCACCCTGATCCCAGGCGCTACTGACCGGGTGATTGAACTAAAGGGCGCAATCCAGGAAATGGCTGTAGATGTAGGAAAAGCTACGGGGGATTTGGCGGCAGGTGGTTATCAGGTCATATCTGCGTTCGGGGACACTGCCGATACTGTGGCTATTCTTGAAATATCAGCTAAGGCTGCCACGGCTGGTGTGGCAACTACTACATCAGCAATTAACCTCTTGTCGGCTGTTACCAAGGGATACGGTGATACCTCTAAAGAGGCTATTCAGAAAGCCAGCGATTTGGCTTTTATGACGGTCAAATTAGGGCAAACTGATTTCCCTCAACTTGAAGCCAGCATTGGCCGTGTAATACCCCTGACTGCTGAAATGGGAGTGAGCCAAGAGGAACTATTTGCAGTAATGGCTACCGGGACAGGAGTCACAGGTAAGGCTGCTGAAGTAGCAACTCAATTCAGGGGGGTAATGCAATCCCTGATGGCCCCGACTGCGGATATGATAAAGCTCCTTGAGGAGAAGGGATATGCAAGCGGAAAGGCTATGCTTGCTGATTTAGGTTTAGCAGGAGCTCTTGAACTTATCAAAACAAAGGCTGATGAATCAAATACTCCCTTGCAGAAATACATTTCCTCGATAGAAGGTCAAACCATAGCGCTAGCATTGACCGGGACGCAGGCTGATACCTACAAAGAGAAGCTCCTTGCTATGATGGATGTTACAGGTCAGACTGATATAGCTTTCAAGGAACAAACAGAGGGTATCAATGCAGCAGGATTCGCCTTCGAGCAAGCAAAAATACGAATAGGAGTCTTAGGCCAAGAAATAGGCGACAGGCTCCTGCCGATGATAACCCCCCTGATTGAGAAGATTACCGATATTGTCAAGAAAATGTCAGACTGGGCAAAGGAGCATCCGAAACTTAGCTCAGGTATCATCAAATTTGCAGCAGTCCTAGGACCCCTTTTGATAGGTCTGGGTGGTTTCTTGATAATTTTACCTAAATTGATTGCTTTAATACCTCTTTTGAAAATAGGGATGATTAAATTGGGAGGAGCTTTTCATTTTATGCTGGGTCCAATCGGACTTATCATAATAGCAATAACGGCGGCTGTAGCGGCATTTATCTATTTCTACAAGACTAGCGAGAAGTTTCGTGATTTTATCAACAAGATTGGCGCATATATGAAGGCACTGGCTCAAAATATCTGGAATCACCTTGTCTGGCTGAAGGATAATTGGGGTAAAATTTGGAAGACGATATTTGAAGGCTTACCCAAAATAGCCAAGAACGCCTTCGATAATTTAATAACGATATTTAAGTGGGTATGGGAGTTTATTAAAGGCTGGGGAAGTTGGCTCGGCAAGAACTTCATAAATGTCTGGAAGAATATGTTTAGCGCAGTGTCCACAGGGCTCAAGAACTTCGGGACTAATATTGTTGCACAACTAGGCTGGCTTGGCCAGAAAATGAACCCGAAAAACTGGTTCAAAAAAATCGAGCGGCCCGACTGGACTCCGCTATTTGATGGCTTGGAGGCCAAGTGGGAAGAGATGCCCAAGATTGCCGAGTTGAATCTGAAGAAGATGACTGAGGGCGTCAAGGTATACTTTGAGCCGCTGCCAGAATTAGTAGAACCCGTTTTTAAGGCTATAGAAGAGGGGGCTGAAGGAGCTGGCAAGGCAATAGATGGTATGACGACTGCAACAGAAAAATATATTACGACATTTGATGCATTACAAAAAGGGATAGGTAAAGTAAACGATGCTCTTGATCTTGTAATAGTCAAACTCAAAGAGATAGGGAAAGTTATTATGCTTCCCGTTTATGTATTTTGGGGTCAATTTGAGAAGGGCGCATTGGCAGTAAAGGAAGCTTGGGATGATACTTCGAGAGGTGTTAATAAAGCCACTGGCGAAATGGTCTCTACTATGTATCTTGCAGAAAGCAAACTTGCACCTATTTATGATAAATTCGTAGACGGTATAGTTGGGGTTGGAAAGGCTTATAAGGTTGTTGGTAAGGGAATAAAAAAAGAAACAAAAGATATGAGTAAGGATGTTAAGCAAGGCTTATTGGCAATGAAGGAAAGCTGGGCTGAAACAGCTACAAGCATTGAAGATTCAGCAGACGATATAGTTGAAGCTATTGTAGGAATGGTTGACGCAGTTACTTTATTCTGGGGTAAGTTCAAAAAAGGTGCTTTAGCTGTCAAGGAGAGCTGGAAAGATACTAGAAAAGGTATAGATACGGAAAGCGGAAAGATAGTTTCTACTGCATATTTGGCTGAAAGTAAGCTCACTCCTATATACGATAAGTTTGTAGATGGCGTATTAGGGTTTGGCAATGCTTATAAAATTACTAGGAAAGTAGTGGAAAAAGAAGTCCCAGGAATAGTAGGGATTACAACGGACGGCCTGCTTGCTATGAAAGAAGGCTGGGATGATACTGCAAGAGGGATTGAAGACTCAACAGAGGATATAATTGATAGTCAGATTGAAATGGTAGATGCGGTAACTTTATTCTGGGGTAAACAGAAGAAAGGTCTTTTGGCTATAAAGGAAGGCTGGAAAGAAGTTGCAGATGCTGCGAAAGATGCTACAGATAAAGCTAAAAAAGCTGTTAAGACTTTTGCAGAAATAGCCGCTGAAGAATGGGCAGGTGCATTTGAAAGCATAGCAAGAACAGCCTTTTCTTCCTTTGTCGACATCATCAGGGGAGTAAAGACAATGGAGGAGGCATTCCTTGACTTTGCCAAGAAGCTCCAGACAGTCGTGGCGGATGCTCTTTTGAATCTGGCCATACAGGCGGCAGCAATGGGGGATGCAGTGGGGGCTGTCCTTCTGGGATTAGCGGCTCTGGTTGTCTCGCTTTGGGATAAGATGGTGGCATGGTTGGACGGTTCTGCTGAGAGAGCTAGAGAATTGGAAGCAGCACTTGGAGATATATCCCATACTACAGAAATATTGGGTGAAGCCTTTAAGGATGTCGGTGCGTCACTCACTGGTAGCATCAACGATGCGGAAAGGGCTATACGTAACCTTCAACAAAGCCAGGAAGACCTCGCACTTAATACACGGGACAAACTGATAAAGGAACTTGATAATTACTATGACTATCGGGTTCTGAGAGAAATGAGCCTGGATGAGCTTCTGGCACTATCAGCCGAAACCAGGCTGAAGCTGGAGCAGGGTACGCTTGAGGAGATAGCCGAGACTGCCGAGGAAACAGCAGAAAGGGAGAAGGACGCCAAGATTAGTACGCTTGAAGCTATCGAGGAGGCTTACAAAAAAGAAGCTGAAATGATAGACAAGAAGATTAAGCTCATTGAGATAGAGATAAAGCTGATGATGGCGGCCGCTTTGGCGGAGCAGGGCAAATTCAAGGAAGCTGAAAAGCTCAGGAAAGAGGCGATGCACGATCTTGGGAAGTTACTCTACACTGAAGAGGAAATGATAGAGAGAATAGAAGAGGCTAAGGACGCTCTGAGGGACTCGATACCTTGGTGGAAAAAATATGGGAAAGAAGGGGAAAAATCAGCGGATATCATAAGGGATGCTCTTAAAAGAACTGGGAGAGAGATGAAGCTTATGGAGGACTCGACTGACGATGCAAGGTACGGGATTGAAGATTGGGGCGACGCTGGAAGAAGAAATGCCCAGAAATTAGTGGAGGGATTCGAGGAAGCGAGAGATGCAATTGAGGATTGGGGCGAGGCAGGAAGAAGAAACGCCCAGAAATTGGTAGAGGAGTTTGAGGAAGTAAGGATAGGAATCGAAGAATGGGGCAAAGAGATAAACAAGCTACCAGAGAAAATTGAGATAGGTTGGGACATACCGCCCTTCCCTGAGATAACAATTCCTAAAATCAACATACCTGTGGGATGGAATATAGCGGACTTCCCTAAAATAACAATTCCCAAACTCCCCACTGCCCAGATAGGTATTCCCAACATTCCCCGGACTATGCCTGTTTTAGTTCACAGGAAGGAAGCAATCCTTACTGCTCCCCAGGCTGAGGAATGGAGAGCAGGCAGGGGAGGACTAGGTGGAAACGTAACTTTCCAGCGAGGAGCAGTAATAATGCGGGTGCAAAACTTAAATACAAAAGCAGATGTTGAGGAATTAGTAGATTTAGTAGAGACGACTATGGTTAAGACCATAGAGAAAAAGTCGAGGGGTTTTTGATGTCTGTAATTCTTAAAAATAGCGGAAATGTAATTCAGTATACTTTTCCCTCTGGGGTAGAACTGATTGATGAGCCCCATTCTGTCCGCATATCCACAGAGGAGAGGGTCCACGCCCACGGTGGGGTAATCGTAAGTGATGAGAAAATAGCCTCTCGGATGCTGATAGTCCACGGAATCTTCAAAAAGGCAAGCCAGGCTCTGATGGAGACCGAACTCAAATTGATAAAAAAAGCCTGTTATGCAAAGAATTTGAGACTTTACGGGACTCAAAATGCCGATGAATTTTATAATATAGAATGCAGAAGCTTTGATTTCGGTTATCTCGGGATGCTCACGGTAGCTGAAGTAGAAATTGAATTTATCTGTGTTGAGGGATTCCGCTACTACAAGGATGAGACCACTGATACAGAAGACCCTGTTGTCTCAGGGACTCCTTACATAGTTGCTAATGGCGGAGATGTAGAGATTAGCCCCATAATTACTTTTACTGCTGGCGCAGGTGCGGACATCTCGAAAATAAAGATTCAGAATACTACTGATAGCGATAAGTATTTTGAGTATGAGCCAGCCAGTAATTTAAGTTCAGGCGATGCGGTAGTGATAGATTGTCAAAATGCTACCTGTAAATTGAATACGGTAGATGATATTGCTCACTTTTCAGGAGCGTTTATAGAGTTACAGAGTGGAGATAACTCAATCACTATTACCATTACGGGGACGGCCGGGACGAGCCAGTTAGTTTTTGTGTTTAGAAAACGATATTTATAGGAGGGTAGAATTGTGGCTAAGGGTACGGGTGGAGTAAAGCAGATGGTGTTGGGAATTTGGTACGACAAGAAGGGTATTATTAAACGACTCGATGTCAAGGGAATGAATTTAGAGGAATTGATAGAGGCGTTAATAGAAAGAAGGGAGGCGAAGAAGAATGGTAGTTGAAAATTATAAAGGATTGGAGAAGTTAGATTGGGTTATGGACATAAGAAAGAGATTGGAAAAAGGAAAAGTAGAAGGTTATATTTTATGTCCTGGGTGTAAAGGTTTGGGTTGTAAAAACTGTTTTGGTAATGGGTTTGTGACGAAAAAAGCAAAAAATTAAAAGAAGGAAAATTAGAGAAATTGGAGGCGAAAAAGCATGGCAGTAACAAGCTCAAAAATTCTGAATGATTTTTTAGAAAAATCAGTGAAGGCGATAGGTGATGTTGATACTCCCGATCCGGCCACTTGGTTGGCGATGGGAGTGGGAGATGATAACACGGCAGCGGATGCAACGCAGCATACGTTAATAGGAAATGCTTTTTATACAACCGTGGCCCCCACATATGAGGCATCTTATAAAGGTGTCTGGAATCATGAATTTACCTATGCTGAAGTTCACAGTATCCCACTGACAAACGATACGATTAAGGAGTATTGTGTTACAAAATCGAATACTGAATATGCCAGTGGTGACCTGATGGTGCGAGTAGTGGTTGACCCTATAGTCCTGGGTGAAGGAGAAAAGTATGACCTGACTTTCAAGTTAGAAGCTAAGGAAACGACATAATTTTAGGGAGTTGAAAAAAATGGCTTATGTAGAATTTAATATACCTGCAGGAAGCTGGAATTATCCTCCAGCGAACCCTGCCCCTTTAGAAACAGTCGTGGGTACAAATGGAGAGATGTCAGGACACGCCTTCCATAAAACGACTGAGGAATTTATCGTATTACAGCCTGCTTTTAGAGTTCCTGCTAATCTTGATGCTGCCGGCACGATTTATTTTTATGTTGAGGGGTTCGCAAAGACTGCCGATGGTAATGAAATTCAGTTTAGGTTCTCCTACTCATCAAGAGCTAAAGGCGAAAATTGGGATAGTGCTTATTCTACCGAAGATAGCGGAGATTACGTAACTGATGCACAGCAAGATGAGCTTGATGAGGTCGCGTGGAGTATGCCAGCAAGTAATCTCACGGCAGGGGACTTGTTAAGGATTATGCTGAGTAGAATAGCGATAGATAATGGAAGTATAGTTAATGGTGATTATTACGTAACAAATTTGTGTATCAGAATACCTGTAACCTAGGATAATTAAATGGCATTACAATTTGTTACTGGAAGTAGCCACCGTGTAAGTGCTAATGGTGTTACTTCAGGCAGTGTCTTTGGTGGTGCACATACGATTATTGGTAGAGGTCAATTATCGGCATGGGCTGCTAACCGAGACATTTTTGCAGCGGCTAATGCTGCGCACAGTTATTCAGCAATCGACTTCAGTAATGGTGACCAAAAACTTCATGCAAGAACTAACACTGCTGTGGGGGAGAACGTTGTTGATTCAGCAGTTTTTACTAATAATTCTGCCCGCCATCTTTTTGCTATTCTTGTTGACGCTGCTGGACATATAAATCATTTTTATATTGACCTTGCAGACCAAGGAAACGATTCAACTTTTGCTAATGACCTTTCAGGTCTAGATTGGTTTGATATCGGACAGATACCTTGGAATGGAGAAGGAGTAAATCCGTGGCACGGTAGAATAGAGGAGGTTCGTGTCTATAATCGTGAGCTGACATTTGCTGAGATAACAATTATATATTATGCCCAAGGCGCAGACAATATAGTAAATGGTCTTATAGGGCGTTGGTTGATGAATGAGAAGGCAGATGGACAGGTTGCAGCGGGAGCTAATGTAGTTATAGATATAAGTGGGCAGGGAAATCACGGGACACCTGCTAATAATCCAGTTTATCGGGGAGCTCCGTTGAAGTTGGTAAGACCGTTTGTAACTATGACACGAATTGCTGAAACGTATACAGAAACTTTGACGAGAAAGTTGGGCTTTGTTCCTTCACACATTTCCGTAGTTGAAAGTTCTTTAACTAAGAAGTTAGGCTTTGTTCCATCGTTTGTTTTAGGTCCTTATGGGTTAAGTTATACTATGCAACTAGGCTTCGTTCCTTCCCAGGTCTCTACAATTTACGGCGAAAAGATACTAAAGTTAGGGGTAGTACCTAGTCATATTTCAACTATAACTGCTACTCCCCTGATAAAGAAGCTGGGTTTCGTACCTAGACACGTTTCTACTGCGTATGGAGAGCTATTAAAAAAATTAGGTTTAGTGCCTTCTCATAGTTCTACTATTTACGGGACAGAGCTGCTCAAATTAGGTTTTGTTCCTGACTACACCTCGATTGTTTATGGACTTTTGACAAAGAAACTCGGCTTTGTTCCCATTCATATATCGCAAGTTTATAAGTATATTGTAGAGCTGAAATTCTACGACCGAGATGATAACCTAGTTAAGATAATTTCATCGAAGACTAAGAACTTTCCGTTAGTGGATCCACCTGGATTAGATTTTCAGTGGTTCAGAGATGGGGGTTGCGGCCCGTTTAGTTTTGCTGTGTCAGAGGATTTGGGTCTTGAGTATAATTACAAATGCGAGATATATCTGTGGGAGACGAAGTGGTATACGGGTTATATAACGAAACTGCCGCAAGTGGTAGGGACTCAGATTGTTTTCAATTATGCTGGTTGGGGTTACTCCGAACAGATTGATTGGCAGACAATTAAGGAGACGTATGTGGGTACTGAGCTTTCTGCAATAGCAGAGGACATATTAGATAATTATATTATTGGCAAAACTAAAGTAAAGAAGGCTGCATAATGGCATCTAGTAAGATTATAGATACAGGCTATCCATGCGTTGAGTTAGCGTGGAATAGGAAAAAGGCGAAATCTGTCTTTAATGATTTGAAGGAGATTGCTCAAAATTATAAATGTGGAGTAGATGAGGAGCAGGAATTCTACTTCCAACCTATCTCTAATACTATTACGAAGCGTTATTGGATAGGTAAGGGTGTAAAACTCTTTGAACCTGATGAGGAAGTTGATCCGATTATCAATGAGTATGATGTTTTAGTGGGCCAGATGACTTCCGGAGATAATTATTTGCTGACGGTTAAGGATGATGGAGAAGGTAGCTCGCAAGAAAAGTTTGGGATTCGCAGGGATAACTTACAATTGCCTGAGTGCATCCCAGGATTCGGGAGTGATCTAGCTTCAGGTAAAACTCCCACGACAAACCCGGTCGCAGGAACGCCTGCTAACATGACCAATGGCAATTCTGAAACAGAGTGGGATAGTGGAGAAAACCAAGAAGCGGAGGATTATATCCAGGTTGATTTGGGAGAGGAGAAAAGTTATCTCGGGAAAATAAGGGTGGATTCTATAAACTCTGCAAAGGAAAAGAATTACTCGTATGCCGATAGGTTCAAAGTCTTAATCTCTTCGACAGGAGCGTTCACAGGAGAAGAAACTGAGGTATTTGCCGCAGTGGAGGATTTCGGGACTGCTGATGTGGTAATTACTTTCGTACCGACGACAGGCAGATATATGAGAATAGAATTGACGGCGGGGAAGGCGTATCACTGGCGGGTGAACAGATTTGAGGTTTTCGAGTGGCAGGTAGGAGACATTACCCGCTGGGCAATAGATAGGTTAAATAAGACGAAAGATCCGATTAAACGTGGAGTGCTAGAGTTAGAAGTGTGCTATGAAAAGCTCTGGCCGCAAGGGAAGATTCGGTTGACGTCCCAGGATGGAGGGTCGTATTATGATTACCCTCATGTGGCTACGTCTGTTCACGTCGGGACTGAGAGGAAAATAGAAGTACAGCTAGAGTTGGGTGAAGTGAAAAAGAGTGTAGGAGACCAAATCCTGGCTCAGAGAAGAATGATAAGTGAATTTGGGATTGCCGGGTTGTCCAGAGATGCTGATTTGTCTAGTGGTGCTGGACTGGGGTTGGGAGGAATACTTCATACTCACATTGGAAAAGATTCGATTGAGACGCCTATGCTGAGAGCTGGAAGTATTTATGCAAAGCATTACCACGAACTACGCAATACTTATGTATTTTCTGACCAAGAATCGCTTGATGCTGCCAAGTCCTTTGAAATGGACTTTGAAATAGTCTCAGAAATGACCGCAATTGTCAATGTTAAATTGTCTTTTAGAATTAAAGAGTTCAGGGCTTATGCTACTACAGTACCAAGTGGTGGAGGACATACAACTCCTTCAGGTGGAGGACATACTACTCCGTCAGGGGGAGGACATACTACTCCAAGCGGCGGAGGAGCGACAAGCGGTGCGAAAGGTTCAGCAAGTGGGGGAGGTAGCACAAGTGGCTATGAAGGGACGCCATCAGGTGGAGGGAGTACAAGCGGTGGTGGTGGAGCTACAACTCCGACAAGTTCAGTTGATTCAGGCGGATATGCAAGCGTTTGGCGAATACTTCAGGCTTATCTTTCGCATGGTGTTGGTGTTGAGCTTCAAGAGGGATGGCTCATACAAGATTATGATACATTAAGTCTAGCTAGTCATACTCACACTCACACGGTAACCCTTAGTAACCATACACACTCAACCCCTAACCACACGCATCCCAATCATAGACACTCAACGCCAAACCACACGCATCCTAATCACACGCATACGACACCCGCTCACACTCATACAGTATCTAACCATCAACACACAGTATCTAGTCATACTCATACAGTAAGCAATCATACACATAGTCTTACTTTTGGAATTTATGAGGCTTCAACTTCACCGACAATTAACGTATATGTTTCCAACGACGGAATCAACTATGGGGACTCTATTGGTGCTTATGAGGCAGACGAATTGGATTTGGTCATCACAGGAATTAGCGGAGCAGGCTGGAAGCGCATCAAGTTTACTTCTAATGTTCTAGCAAGAATTTCGGCTATTATCATGTGTAAAGTAGATATAACAGCTTAGAATTTGTTCTTTGAAAATTAAAATTTATACCCCACTTGCAGTGAAATTCCTCCTTTGTTTGCACAGCTAATTCCAACTGAATTTATTTTGCCCTCAAGAAAGATATTTTCTCCTAGATTAAAACCAATTACAAAATGCAAACCCAAGCCCGAATCTTTTCGGATATCACGGCGATCTGTGTAAAGATAAGTCACTTCCTGAATCAGGTGGTGATACTCCAAACCCATGCCCAGATAGATCTCTCTAGTCAAAGTGGGAAAATAGAGAAAACTGAGAGTCATAACGATATCTCTCCAATCTCTATGTAAATAATTTGTAGTCCAGGCAGAAGATATGTATTCCAATCCCCCAGCAATACCAAACGAACTATTTTCAAGATAAAACAGATAGTCACTACCCACAATGAAACCAGAATATCCAAAGAAGTTGTCCCTGTGTGACAATATACCGAATTTTATCCTGAATTCAGGGTCAGACACATTATTCTTTGCTTCCTGAGCAAAACCACACAGGTTCATTGATAGAAGTAGCCCTATTACCAAAACTGTAGCCATGCTTATTCTTGTTTTTTTCATACTTGAGCCTCCTTTTTAGCTGTATACTATGAGACTAATATACATTAAAAATAAAAAAAGTCGAGGAGAATCTAATGCGACAAAAACAACTTTTAGAGAAGATTTTGCTAGAACTTCAGAAAATTCATTTTCATCAGGATAGAATGGAAGTTTTCTACATGATGGTTCACGACATCAAGGAAGATGGCAAGACTGGAGCTTGGATAGAGAAGGGGGATTCCAAAAGTAAAGAAGAATAAATTTAGGAGGTAAAAATGAATAGACCGCATTTGCCGCCTTACAAGGTGGAGAAGTTAAAGGGATTGAGGTTTTTAAGGGAGCTGAGTAATTGGGCTTTCAGGCACTGGAAGATTAACGAGCTTTGGGAGCACACCCAGGGAGTAGAGGTAAAAGTAGCAGTTCTTGATACAGGTCGTCCAGACCACCAGGATATAGAGGTTTTCAAAAGTGTAGATTTTACAGGGGAAGGTGAGATGGACAAGAACGGACACGCCACTTGGGTTTGTGGATGTATAGCCGCTACAAAAGGATTCCTGGGGCTGGCTCCGAAGTGTAAGCTCTACACGGCCAAAATCTTAGATGATGATGGAATGGGAGCTTGGTTGTGGATGAAAAAAGGCTTAAAGTGGGCTTTGGCAGAGGGTTGTCAAGTAGTGAATATTTCAGCCGGAGGTGACTACGCCGGCAATGAGATCCAGCCGATTCTGAAGAAGATGGCTGACTTGGGAGTTATGATAATCTGTGCTGCAGGAAATAGTGGTACTTTGTTGATTTTTCCGGCTGTTGATCCTAACACGATTGCGATTGGCGCTGTAGATGAAGAGTGGCAAAAGGCAGCATTCTCTAGTTTTGGCCCGAGACTGATTGCGATGGCCCCGGGAGAAAATCTTCTTGGATGCTGGCTGGACAATGGATATGTCAAAGCTACTGGTACCAGTATGGCCTGCCCTGAAGTATCCGGTGTTTTGGTGTTAGAGAGAGAGCTGAGAAGTATGAATTTGAAGGAAGTAGTTGGCAAATTTGCTATTACTTCTAGGGATATGGAAGGAGAGGGATGGGATCCGCGAACTGGTTGGGGAATCATTGACCCGTTTAAATTTCTCGGCTTTGAAGAGTCCAAAAAGAAGATTACTTGGAAGTGGCTTATCGCTCTCCTCATGTTTTTCATATTCTATTTGTTTGGAGTACCGGGTGCAGCGATTAAAAGATTGTCAAAGGAGGGTAAAGTATGAAGAAGAAAGTGTTGATCATGGCAAGTATGTTTCTGATGGTGTTTGCCTTATTGGTAGGGATGGTAATGGCTGACACTGCACAGGAGCAGGTTATACAAAAGGTGAGAAAGGAGCCGGTATCTATTTTTACCTACGTCAATTATACCTGGGACTTTCTCACAGAAGCTGCTAAACGATTCGCCTCGAGTGCGAAGCCTTTAGTCGTTTTCAATGGTGGTGCACGGATGGGAGGCGAGATCTCAATTTATGAAGAGGATCTGTTTTCAATAACAATGGGGAAGTATTTGAAAGATGATAGGGAGGATCCGAATACGCTTGAATTTGAACCGGGATGGTTTTACGGAATTGAGTTTATTTTACCTGAGTGGCCACGAAGGACAGACTTAGGAAAAATGTTCTCTAAATTGAGACCGCAGATCGTATTTCATCAAGGAAATTGCTATTTCGGCTTCAGTTACAAGTTTAGAAATGAGATCGAATAGAAAATATAAATGATTTGGTGGCAGTACGTTTTAGTTTGGTGGGGTATTAAACAAATTCTCAAGAACAAGGAGGCACGAAAAATGTTTAACAAAGCACTGGAAGGTGGACTGTACATAGCAGAAGCCGTGCTAAGAAATCCATACGTGGATTTCAAGTGGGATATGAGTGATTATCAGCCGGCGTTCGATAAGCTAGACGAGTTCACGGAAGATAAGAAGTTCACCGATGAGGAATTAGGTGAACTGATTGGGTTGCTTGGTGAAGGGCAGCCCAGGGGAGTCCGTGCTGCATTGTTTGCGGTAGGGGGCTTGTGCAAATCTAGGCTCATTAACTTCGAGTGGGGCGTGGATAAGTACCAACCTGTATTTGACCAAGTGAATGTAATGAGAGAGGATGATCACTTCACTGATGAGGAATTTGCGGACTTGCTCGAGGTCATAAGGAAAACGCTGATTAAGGAATGAAGTGGGAACTCATCACCATACACCATTCAGCCTCCCGGGACGTAAGCGTTGATACTATCAGGCGGTGGCATTTAAAAAGAGGCTTTGTGGATGTAGGTTACGCATGGATTGTACGAAAGAATGGAAATTTAGAATATGGGCGTCCTATGACAAAACAGGGCGCCCATGTGAAATATCACAATTACCGCAATATGGGTATTTGCGTCACCGGGAATTTTACGAAGTATCTGCCATCCGAGGAGCAATACTCGAGTCTCAGGAGACTTCTTAAATTCCTGTGCTTTGCTTTCCGGATCCCGAAAACTAATATCCTGCTACATAGAGACTTGGCAAACACAGTATGCCCGGGAAAGTTTTTTGACCTAAAGAAAGTTCTTGAAAATGAACAAAAAAAAGAGAGTGGTGAAGATTGAATGGTATGATCCAACTATTCTAATAGCCCCTCCGGAAACAGAGCTAACGGGAATATACTATCGCGGCTATGGAGAGCTAGAAGAGTTTGACAAAGCGTTTTACTGCCTACGCTTACTCTATCCGGTACCGGCACAAAAGGAGGGTACTAAGATAGCCAGTATTCTCATACCAAAGGGAGGGGTGAAGTTCATAAGGGAATTAGGAGAGAAACAGAGGGAAAAGTAGTATGAGTAGCTTGTAGAAGACTAGACACAGGCAAAAGCCTTTTCCGGTAAATGCTTGATTCTTTGGGGCAGGTCACTTTGAATGCTAGGAATTTTTTTGTTTCTTGATTTAACTTCTTCCAGTAGGATCTCTGACTGTAAAATCTGGGTTATATTTGTCGCAAAACATTCATTCTGCGACCTGCAATCTCTACACTTTTTCCCCTTAAAAGACTTGTTTTTGAAGAATTGGGGAATGTGCTCGTAGTAATTCAAAAAAATCATTCCTAGCACTTCTTTCACATCCTTGTCAACCATCAGACGAATATTGGGTTCTAGCTCCAAACAATGGCTAGAAAATTGGTGAGGAACCCTGGTAACATACATAATATCGGCTTCTGAGTCATAATGAAAGCATATTTCATCACCTTTATTCATTTCGGGAGCTTCATTTTTCATGACTTCCTCCGTAAATGCTTAAATGATATTGCTATCCCTCTCAAAAAGTCTACGTGGATGATACAATATTTATCGCATTCTTTGAGCTCGGCAACAACTTCCAGGGGAAGTTTTGTAGGAAAGTTCTTAACATATCTAATCTTCCTTTTTGCGATTGCATGGTAGGGTTGTGTTTCCACAATATCGAGGATATCCTCATACCTCTCCCAGAGATCCGGGTGATGTTCAAGGATGGTATTCTTCCAAAGGCCCCGAGCCAGATGAATCACCTTGCCATCCTTATATTCGTGGCTATAGATTATCCTTCCATATTTACTACAGTTTCTTCCTCTTTGGAACGGCTTACTTTTGCTCAATCTCTTCTGCCACGGTTAGTCTATTTTGATTATATACCAAATTGCGTAGTTTGTCAAGCCTTAGCTCAAAACTCCAACCTCTCGACCGCTCTCCTCAGATGGTCCTGGCTCAGGTGGGAGTATATCATAGTAGTCGAAATATCTTGGTGGCCCAGAAGTTTTGATATACTAGCCAAGTCCACTCCTGCCATCACTAAGTGAGAAGCAAAGGTATGACGGAGAACATGGAGGGTTACATTGTCCAACTCTGCCCTTTTACATGCCTGCTTGAATCGCTCCCAGGTATGGGAATGCCTTATTTGTGAGCCAGTACTGGTTGTGAATACCCATATATCCTTCTTATATTCATTTTGCCTAATGTTCAGTATTTCTTGAACAGTTGCATTTATCGGTATTTTTCTCTCCCCACCTTTGGGAGACCAGTCTTTCTTAACCCTGATATGTATTCGCTCTTCATTCCAGTTTATATCTTCCCACTCCAGATTGCGCAACTCTCCCCACCTCATACCAGTATTGAGGAGAAACTTGACTATATCCAGCAGGTTGTGTTTGTTGTCGCATTTCTCTAGTAAGGCAGCTATTTCCTCTTTGGTGAGGTATCTTGGCGCTTTCCTGGCTGGCTTTCGTATCTTCTTGATGCTCTGGGTGGGATTTTCCTGGATATATTTCATCTCCATAGCATAACGGAAGAAGTGATGCAGACAGGTTAGCTCATAGTTGACAGTTTGGGGTTTGACGAAATCTAGTCTATAAATCTTATATTGCTCGATTACGGGAGGACTGATCTGAGAGAGTTTATAGGGAGGATCCGGCAAAGTATCCAGAAAGTCCGACAGATGTCCGGTAATCTGGACATAGCGCTTTGTAGTCGAAGGCTTGGTATGAATCCGGATATAAGAGAGAAATTGCGGGATATATTCAGAGAGTTTTCTATCGATGATAGCAAGGCCGGCTCTTTGCTTAGCTATTTGAACTTCAATGTCTTTTTTGGCTAGCTCGGCGATTGCCTTGTAAGACCCGATAGCTTTCTGAATGCGCTTCCTGTCTATAGTATAGGCAAGCCACCATTGTCGACCGCGCTTGTAAATTGTCGCCATTACTACACTTTTACTATCTCTATTTTGAAACTAGCTCCTAAAGTATTGTTCTAATTAGGGGTAGCGGTGCAGGGATTCGAACCCCGGACTCCACGGGTATGAGCCGTGTGCTCTAACCGACTGAGCTACACCGCCATTTTGGTTGCGGGGGTCGGATTCGAACCG
>Ga0209991_10000035_pt1 | contig 52059 bp, 49 predicted proteins | sample ChitaG_FD_183167 | JGI IMG/M metagenome (GOLD analysis project Ga0209991, IMG submission 183167) | Deep subsurface microbial communities from South Pacific Ocean to uncover new lineages of life (NeLLi) - Chile_00310 metaG (SPAdes)... | ecosystem: Environmental > Aquatic > Marine > Oceanic >... | reverse complement strand
ACCCGTGAGAACCACAAATTCTCCTTGTTCAACCGTTATAGACACGTCTTGAAGAGACAATTTTGCCCCAGCTGGATACATGTACGTTAGGTCTGTTGTTTCAATGATCGCCATGTCTTCGCGCGCCCATCTATTTGCCAAATACCCGTTTCACTTAAGAGTAGCTACTTAAAAAAGGGTTACTTCAGCTTCTCTTTAAAGAGTCTCATACAACGCTTAAGGCTTGCCTCTACATTGCCCCCCCCATTAGCCCCTGCTGACACAGAGTGCCCTCCACCCATGCCGTGGAGGTATTCACCGAGAGGCTTAGCTATGTCCCGACCCAGATGTACCCCTGTTTTTTCGTGGAAATCACGGCTTGAACGCAAGCTGATTTGAATCTCACCGTCTCTCTGACCTACAACAACAGCTACATGAGCTCCTAATCCAATCAAGGCCCTTGCAGCTGAAGCTTGGTAGGCGCCAACATGGGAAAGCGCGATCAGCCACTTCCCCATTTTCAGCAGCTTTGCGCGTCGACTCGCCTTAAGCCGTGCTATGCGTTCTGAATAGTTCATCGGCAAAGAAAGCAGAGGCAAGGCTTCTTGGACGTTCACCCCGGCGTCGATGAGATCAGCTACGGTTTTAAGTGTGGCAGAGTTGGCCAAAATGAAGTGTCGGGTGTCAAACGCTATTCCGAGGAACAAAGCCTTAGCCGCGGGTTCTTCTAGTTTAACCTCCGCTTCCTTGAAGAACTGGTACACAATCTCGCACGTGGACGCGGCTTTTTCGTCACTCACGGATATCGTTGCGAGACGTTCCGTTTCCGGATGACGCGCATGATGGTCAATCACGATGAGTGGAGAGTCAGATGCCCTGACTCGTTCAGCCCATTCATCCAGCTGCTGAATGGTGTTGGTGTCCAATAACACAATAACGTTTGCTTCCTCAATACGTGGATGCGTTGTCAGTTTTATGGGCAATGACTTTAGCATAAATTTGGTAAGTCTGCTAGGTCCTTGGGCCGCTGCAATTTCAACGCTTAATTTAGGTCGTAGGCGCTTCAGTAGTCTGGAGAAGGCAAATGCTGCGCACACTGCGTCTGGATCAGCGTTGTGATGACACAATAAAACGATCAACTTAGCATTGTGTTCATCTATAAGGGCCATTATTTTGTGGATTTGCATGTAAGCGCCCTCAGATATCTTTCAATAGATGCGAAAGCTTCTTCTGTAGCTTCGTTGACCAGCCTTTTAACATCATAATTTTTCATAAGGGGCGATAAGGTGACTTCTACGTCGACGTTCACGGTGACGGGTTTTGTCCCCTCGGTGTCAATGGTTATGTCAAGGGTAGAAATTCTATTTGAAGGAATCTTTGACAGGATATGTTTTCTCGCCGCCTTTTCTGCAATTTCGCAAAGCTCTCCCACCTGCTCAGAAGTAAGTTCAGGTATACCTATTTCTGGCAAAAAACTTTCATCCTATGGAGGCGGTGGCGAAAGTGGGCGCAGGTCACGCTGCAGTTTCGTCTGCAAATCCTTCACTTGGGTCCGTAACCGCTCCTCCTGTTTACCAAGAACGTTAATCCTCATGTTAAGAAGGTCTTTCCGTTCATTCAGTTCAGTTGTCACCTTACCTTTCTTCGCCTTCACTAAAAGCGAACCAATGGACTTGTAAATTGTCGCGGAGTCGGTCAGTTTCTCCAACTCGCTTAACGCCTGCTCCACCTCAGTAAACTCCAACTCAAGCTGCTGCTTCTGCGTTAGAACCGCCTGCAATGTCTGCTGTAACTGCTGAAGCCTCAACAACCGCTGTTGAACTTGAGGTGGAAGCCTAGAAATATCCTCGCTCATCACAATTCCTCAAACCGTCATTTCTCAACTCTGTCTGCATTATAACATCGCGTTAATTAAGCGTTTTCACGTAAGACAGCTTCTGCAGTTAGTTTTACCATTCAGCCTTCACTGATTAATAGTCTTCTCTGCACAATGTCTTGTCCTACATTTTAGAACAGCTAGTTTGCAGGTTAGAACAGAACCCATATTTTGAAACGTACCATCTTATTTATCGGCAAATTGAAATTTATCAACAGATTTCAATACTGTTTTCGTTAAAAAAACCCAACGAAGGAAAGAGTTTATGGAAGCTCTTAAAGCGGACGTGCCTTCCGCCTCAAAGCGTATTATCAACGTTTTTCCTCTGCCTTCGATATAGACTCTAGAGCGACGGGTAGACATCGTTCTAGTCTCAGGTCGTAATGCCTTGAGCATGATTTTTGACTGCTTTTGAGATGGAAAATCTAAGTGGACAACCGCGTGAGCTCTCATTTTCGAGTTTCCCACATCACCTGCGATATGGTAACATGAGGATCTATTTCAATCCTTTGTGCGTACACGCCCTAATTCTCGCTACTTTTTGGTTGCGACCTTACCCACTGTAAAAGAGACCAAGAATTTCTTTATCTGGCGAACGTAGGTTCATGGACCCACCAAGTGTAGATTCACTTGTAGGGATAATCTCGTCTGTTCACCTCTTGGAACTTCACAGACAGCATCAAAAAGCAACATTTTTGTTGCGAAAACAATAATAACTCGGTCAGCACTTGGCTCAAGAGCTTTTTCAGCTATTCCATCAAGATTCAACTTGCCCTGACTAATTCAGACAGCATCAGGTATCAAACGTTCAACACCGTGACAAAAGCGTTTCATCCTCTTCGTCGGCCTCCGAGAGGTGATTAGTAAGATCACTCTCTTTCCTCTGCAACGAGAACCTCCGGGGTTTCTGGAGATGGTAGCCCCTTAGCTGAACGCTTCGCTATGATGCCAAGCTTTGTGACTGGGATGTAAGCGCCGCCCGTGAATGTTAGACCGCATTTTTTACAGTTCCAGACGCCTACGCTTTTTCTTCGAACCGAACCAAAGCCGCATTTGGGGCATCTGTGGGCTTTTTTCATTTCCGAAAGCACTTTGACGTATCTTTTTCTAACACTCGAGCCGTAGCGAGCCCCGAATCCTCTCGTTGAACCAACCTTTTTGGTTCGTCCTCCCATCAGCCTTTCACCATAAGCTTTCGTAATTCTATACTTTTTTCTTGGGCTATCTTTGCGACTTCCATGATTTGTTGCGTCGTGAAATAGCCGCTACCACCTTTCTGCATTGCGCAAATTTTTCCGTCTTTTTCTATGGTCATTGTGAGGCGGGTATCCATAACTTGTTCCTCTCCGAGTTCAGGGTCCACTATAAGCTTCTCGTTGATTTTAGCAAGCGTAACAGCTATTGGATGGTTTCTTATTGGAAGTTGAGTGTATCCAGGCTTTATCTCGATTTCGCCGTCTTTCACTTGATATTTAAACATCTTTGTGTTAAGCAACGCGGCAAGTGCTGCTAGGGCTGAGGCGTCTATAAGATTTCCGTCATGGTTCAGAACGTAAATGTCGATGAAGATAATGAAAACCTTCTTTCCAGGGATCGCACACAACTTCTCCAGTGCAATTGCCTTAGACTCTCGTATGCCGCGGTCAACGACTCTTGCAAGCTCTATCGCTTTTTGACCGGGTGGTCCTGTTTCAAATGTGGGTGATGCCAGTGGTACAAGCTCAGCGTTAACCGTGAGTACTCCCTCGTTGGGTATGTCGGAAAACGGTGCACCAACTTCGATTTTTATTCCAACAAGTACTTCGGTTTTGCCTAGGCGCACGCGAGCTGAACCTTCAGCGCTCCCAATGATACCTGCCTCCAGTTGAACTTCACGATAATCAGTCAATCCCCGTCCATCCAATCGCTTCCCGTCAGAGATGGATTGAACAATTTGCTTCTGCGTTATATGGGGAATTATGATCTGGGTCATTGTTTTTCTACCGCCTTCTTAACAGCGATGTACCTCGCCTTTAAAGCTTCCTTTTGAAGCGTGTGTATTTGCTTGCATCCGGTAAGAGCAAGACCCACCACTTGCTCAAATTCGTCCGTCATTAGTCCCCCATCCATCTGAAGTAACGTTATGGCGTTCAAATTTGGCATCAGCGCCAAAGGTAAATCCGCTTCACCCATTTTGTCCTCAACATCCATCAAATCAAGCACTAGATGTCCTTCTACTTTTCCGGCCGCACAAGCCGCAACCAAATCTCTCATAGGAATTCCAGCGTCCGCTAACGCTACAGAGGCAGCAGTAATGCCCGCGCATCTAGTTCCGCCGTTTGCTTGCAAAACTTCAATGAAAACGTCTATGGATGTTCGTGGAAAATGTTCAAGAAAAATGGATGGCTCAATGGCCCATGTAATCACCTTGGAGAGTTCCTGTTCCCTTCTTGAGGGAGCTGGTCTTTTCCTCTCATCAACTGAAAACGGTGCCATATGATAGCGGCAACGGAGCAAGGCGCGGTCCAGCAGGGTTAAATGTTTGGGATGAACCTCCTTGGGGCCGTACACCCCGACGAGAATCTTGTTCTTACCCTGCTCGATGTAGGCGGACCCGTCGGCGTTTCTAATTACACCAGCCTCGATTTTTATTGGTCTTAACTCATCGAGTTTTCTTCCATCTGCTCGAATGCCATTTTTGTCGATTAATTTTTTAGTTGTCTTTCTGGGCATGTTTAACACCTCCCTTTTCCTTCTGAATCATTTTCGTTACGCGATCCGTTAACCCGCTTGTGTGGGCTTCTTGATCGATCTTGCGAATGGCCATAATCGCGAGTCGTTCATCTTCAAGAGTTTTGCCGCTAACGAGAACCAATCCGTTTTGACCAAGAGTGATATGACACCCGGTTTCTCTTTTCAGCATACTTATCATTGAGCCTTGTCTTCCAATAAGTCGCGGAATTTTTGTGGGGGTAACTTCCACGATTTGTCCGCGCGTGATCTTCCCGAGACCGGGGTCACCGACAGTAAGTAGGGGGTCGCGTGTTCGGTTGTATGCAACCACTTTGGCAATGATAAGATCACCTATATTGAAGATGGAGAACAAATCGTTTTTCTGTGGTTTAAACGGGCGGTCAAGTACGTCTGACGCTCGGAGCATTGCAAAGTAGGGGGCGTTGATATCCAACATCCAGCCACTGAAGCCTACGTCAACTACTTTTCCAATAACTGTATCTCCAATGTAAGGGATGTAAAACGCCCTTAGGGCAACGACGTGAACTCTTTGCTCTTCATAGTCCACAAGCCCAAGTTGAGTAGAATAAATTTTGCCATCTTCCGCGTACGCATTTTCGCCAGCCACGTAATTACCTTCGGCAAGCAAATCTCCTGGCGTTACAAGTTGTTTATTCTCATAAAAGGTGGGCAATTTTGTTACCTCAATGTAAATAACCTATTCAATCAATTTTGCTTGGAGATTACCTCGAGTTATTTCTCCTAGCTTTTCCAGAAATGGGCCGTATAGCCCTGCAGGCAATTCTACAACTGTGGACCAAGACCCGTCGGCCCGCCACTCCTCACGTCTTATTACGCCGAATCCCTTAACTGCTCCGTAAGCTTTACTCGCGTATTCAGGTGGAATGTGAACGGCCACAGAAACTTTTTCCATTTTAAGGGGGAGAATTGGGCGCAAGAGCTTTATGATCTCTTTTGCCTGTTCCTCAGTTTCTTTGAAAGGGTCTATCGGATGATGAATTTGCTTCCATGCTTGTTCTATGCGGAGAGGAGGATGTGGAAGATTAGTTCTCGGGTCAACGCATTGACGGGATATGAAAGAAATGATTTGTTTTCGTTTATCCTCGATCATCTGTCTTCGTTGCTCTGTAGTTAGCTGCAATGTACCCTTCTTCAAAATCACGCTGGCAATCTTGATTGGATCTAAGGTTCCGAACGTTTTCTGTAGTTTATCTTCTGAGGCTCGTAATCCTTTGTTAGCATCAATGAAAATGGTGTCAGCAACCAACGCTTCAGAGATCGAAGTGATTTTTCCAAGTCTGTAGGAGAGAGCATGTTGAGGCTTGACAAGAATCTCGAAGTGTTCTCCCTCGCGGGTTATGCGTGCAATTGTGTGGCGTTCGCTCATGGAGTTCCACTGCCCTCGATACCCCTCCGATAAGCCTCAATTTCTTTATCGGTAAGCTCTTTGAGCTTTTTCGTTGCGGATGGGATCACAGATATTTTAACTCTTGTTGACTGTTCCCTCGCCTCAAGGGCTTTAACAAGGCATTTTATGGCGAGTTTGATCGCTTCATCAAGTTTCATATTTTCATGATACTCCGTCTTTAAGATGTTTATCACCGTTTCGCGACCAACACCTACTGCAACGGCCTTATAACCCCTGTAGGAACCGCTTGGATGGGTCGCGAATAACCTATTTCCTAGCCTATCCACGCCACCAAAAAGAATTGACACTCCGAAGGGTCTTACTCCTGCATGCTGAGTATACAGTTGCTTTAGGTCTCCTATTCGTTTCGTGATAACTTCAATGTCGATGGGGTCATCGTACATTAATCGATTGCTTTGAGCGTAGACCCTTGATTGGTCAATGAGAATGCGAGCGTCGGAACTTAAACCAACAATTGCTGCCCCAACATGGTCGTCTACTTTATAGAGCTTCCATGAAAAATTAGGATCCTCTAATTTTGTTTCGATGGTCTCTTCTGCTCCTAACACTACTCCTTCGGAGCAGGTAATCCCCAATATGGTTGCCCCGCGATTCACTGTTTCAACGGCATATTCAACTTGAAAGAGGCGCCCATCTGGGGAAAACACGGTGATGGCGCGATCATAAGCTCCTGGTGCTGCAAACATAGACAAATTTTATCACCTCATGTTTGTAAACTCGTTTTGCTTGTTCTGTTGTAGAGATGAAACTAAAAAGGCTTTTGTTAAAAAGGATATTGTTGACTCTTTTGTTAATGAGGAGGTGGAAGATCATTCAAAAAGTCACATATATACATCGTTCTAGCTGGTCTAAGATGTGATTCAAATGGGCTTTTCTGAATTCAGTTTACCGTTATTCTACAAAGAACTTAAATGACCCGAAGGATTCGAAGATAATATTGAGAAGTGTTTGAGGCTTAAAGGGTATGCGTTACGAGGAAACATGGAAAGTGTTGGCAGATTTGATCACCGAGCTTCGGAAAAAGGGTGAAGTGATTCCGGCTAGTGTCATGAATGATCTGCGCTCTGCTAAGACGATGATACAGATTTTTAAAGCCGATCCATCACACATCGAGAACATTCCGAGAATTGAGACTTACCTAGAAAACGTTGAATTCTATCTTATTTCCATGGCACAGGAGAAGTTTGGGTCTGAGTTTGTGGAGCATTGGATGGGAAAGCTTGGGGTGGCTAGAAAAAGGATTTCTGGAGAGGAAGAGGTGAAAGTTGTTTCAAGGTTTGTTTCAGGGCTTCCACGAGGTAAATGTTGGGTGCGGGTTCAAGTTTCGGAAGATACTCCTCAGGAGGATATCGAAAAATTGGCTGAGGAAAATGGGCTTTTGCACAAAATGCAGGAGAATGGGTTTGTGCTTGTTTATGGGGATGATGAGAGTGTGAAATCGTTTATTAAGCGGTTGAGGTTACAACAGGATTTTTTGAAACGTAAGACGAAGAAAAGTGTATCTGCTTAGTTTGTGTTGAGTTTTGAGGTTATCTGTTTTGTAATGTTATTTGGGTGTGTCTCTCTCTTTATAGGCGTGTACGTTCAAACGCAAAAACTAAACAGAGATTTTAGCGGTTAAATGGTAATGTTTATATAGATTACATGTGTAGTATACCATAGGTGAACGACATGGAAAAAAATAACGAATGGTTGAACGACGAATACGTCAAAGAATGGTTTATAGGCTTAAGCGAAGCGTCGACGCACAACTATACTAAAGAATTCCCTAAATGGTTGGCGTTCATTAAAATGACGCCGACGGAACAAATCGACAAACGCCTAAACGATCTTCAAAGCAAAAACCCAAGAATACGCGCATTCTTTGAACGTAAAGTCGTCGAATTCAAAGATAAGTTAGAAAAAGAGGGATACGCAAAAAACACGATCGAAAAAAACTACTTGCGAACCGTTCAAAGCTTTTTTGCACGCAACCGACTTGCACTAGAATTTAAACGTGGTGAATTGACTGTTGAAAGACGCCGAAAAGTCGAAAAGGCTTGGGTTCCGAGCAATGAAGAGATACGCGTTATGTATAGCATGGCTGACTTGAGAGATCGAGCGCTATTGCTTATGCTCTATCATTCGGGATACAGCGAAATAGACGTCTCAAACATGAACATTGAAGACTTTGACTTTTACGACAAAAACGGCGAATGGAAAGCTAGCGGTCACATGTATCATAAGAGATTTCGAGAAAAAACCGACGTTGAACACATGACATGTATAAGTGAAGAGTGCTTACACGACATTAAGCTAATGCTACAAGCGCGCAATTTTCCGAAAGACGGCGCATTATTCTTAAGCCACAAAAATCAACGCCTATCAGTTCGATTCATACACCAAGCCTTAAAGAAGCTATGCGCGAAAGCACACCCAGATAAAGCTAAACTATTCGAAACAAAAAACTTGAGAGACACATATCACGACGCGTTAGCGCGCGCCGACGTCAAAGAAGCAATTCAAAAACGAATGTTTGGTCACAAACCACAAGGCGCCGAAGCGAACTATTACGTTAGCGCTGAAACGATCAAAGAAGCCTATAAAAAAGCATTCAGATATTTGACGATCAACAGCGGACGGCGTGAACGTGAAGAACTTGAAACCGTGCATAAACAAATTACAGAACTACAAGCGACAATAAAAATGATGACACACATGTATGGAAACCGAATATATGAAGACGCAATTAAAAAAGTGCGCGGAGAAAAATTCAGCCAAGACATGACGGTGTTGCATGAAAAGTTTGAACGTGGCGAAATAACGCTTGAAGAATATGACGACAAGACAAACCAAGCCTTAAAGTTAGCTCTCAAAAAGAGTTAATCTCTCTCTTTTTTTGTATACATGCGCTATGTGTCTCTTTTCGAACATACGTAGCCGAGCACACCTCACGCGTTTTTACTTTTCGCCGAAACATAAGACGCGCCGTAACCGTATCGTCTACTTTGAGACGTTACGATTGAATATTAACTAACTCCCTATCACACCTTCTTTTTAGAAACGAAACCCAAAACAAACGCCGTTCAATAGAACCCACATAGTTCACAGCGCTTTCGCCGAAACAATTCCAAAACTCCTAAAGCATTATGCGCCAAAACGTCGTATTACTATCTTTGCACAATTCAGTAAAAACTGCTCGTTCTGATCGACAAGTTCAATGAACAATTACGTTGGGTTCCTAGAACCCGCTGTCGTACGAAAACTAAAAATAATAAAAATATGTCTTTTAATGGACACATTCACGTAACGCGGCTCTTTTTCCATTCAACGAAAAAATTCGAGAAAAAGAATTACACAAATCAATGACGTGAATAACGAAGCTTAATGAGAGCAGATTAGACGAAAAGCGGCGTGAATCATCGAGATTTCGCCGAAATCGCCTTAAACCGTTTCTAAACTCAAATATTGATCGAACAATACATCCTAACGTGTTACATGCTTCGCGACGGATACATGCGAATAAGGTGAGATTGAACGATATGTTATATCTTAAAACGCATGTTGACTATGAACTTATGTAGTAAAGTTGGGAAAAACTGGATACCCCCTATGCACGTATGAAAAACCGCTATTGGTATTATAATCATCATTTATATATACACACGCCTAGCGGCGGCTACTGGCGAAGACACCCCTATCCCCTTTTTCCCAGTTATTCTACATATGTTCATAGTCGACTGTGACGGAGTGACGTTAAGATGCGCATTTTCCGCCAATAATAAAATAATCGACCATTGTGTCTATTATTAATCATGTAATTAATTACAATAGCTTACGTCACAACGTCACATCGCGAATATTTTATTATGAGCGGATTTTAACGCTTTTTCGTTAACTGCGTCACGGTTGCATGATGCATATATATGCAAATCGATGTAGAAAATGTAGCAAAAGTTGGATTCTGCGCTCATAATGTAATTACCGTCCTTTGTATATTTTATAGTCACTACCAAATACAATAGGCTGCTTCACTGCTTCATCTCGCAAAAACATTATTATGACCGTCTATTCCGACTTTTGCTACAGTATCTACACCCGTGATTATTTATTAGCGAAAAGCCGTCTTTTTACTTCACATCTTCACGCTTTGGCATGCTCATCATTTTCCAAAACTCTCAAAGCATTATGCCCAAAATTCGGATATTAGTAGTTTTACACGATAGAGAGAAAAATATGATTCTGGTATGCATGCATGTGCACACGTCAAAACAAATAAGTTATAGTGTTGAAGAAGTTATTTGAATACAGACTACTTGTTGGTAGTTCTTAGGAGAATATATGTATGTCAGAAACATTTGATCCTTTCGAGACGCGTCGGAACCTGGAACCTTCCATATTAGACAAAGTTGAACAACGTGAGATTTATAACATTATCCAAAGCTACCATGGGAATTATGATCTTTTTATCGAACTCCTTCAGAATGCTGTTGACGCCGTTGAAACCAGGTGGAGTCAGAGCAAGACAGCAGGAGACCCTTACGTCCCAAGAATTTGGGTTTATCTTGATTTTGACGAAAACTCAGTAGCTGTTTTGGACAACGGAATCGGAATGAATGAAGAAAAATTCAGACTAGCATTCGCGCCTCAAGTGACTTTCAAATCTGGAGATGAAAGAGGGTGTAAAGGAGTAGGGCTTTCATATTTAGCCTACGGTTTTGAGTCCATTCTCTTAGCAACCAAGGAATCCGCAGGTTCTGAACCTAGAATTGGATACATGGCAAGAGGACGTGATTGGGCTGAAGGAATCGGTGGAGTAACAAAACCTGTTGTGGATAAGAATCCTAGATACCAGAGTGAACTGCCACTTGAGTTTGTCACAGTTAATAAAGGAACATTAGTTAGAGTAAGATGTGGTAACAGAACAAGACCCAAAAATCTCAGATTTATAGCAAGGGACCTGGGTGCCTGGGAAACCATTCTGCGCACTAAAACAGCCATTGGGATAATAAACATCTTGGGAGATGAAGAGGTAGAGCAGTTTAAAAGCAGTCTTCAAGTACTGATCAAATCAGTTGACAATGGGATAACATCCCCATTTAGGAGGGTAACACCCGAGTACATTTTTCCACACACAGTCACAGGAATTTCTTCTCTGGATTATGATGCTTGGCATTCTAGACGCTTTCCCAATATACATCTAATTCGACCTCGAGACAAGAACAAAGATGCAGTTTTCAAGTTCTGGGACAAGAACCAGACCAGAGACTTGTATGAGAGTTCCATAGGTAGAACCGAAGAGAATGACAGCACTGTCAATATGACAGAACCTCGAACGTACGGATTCTACACCTATTCAACCAAGGTGTTTAGAGATATAAACGATCGAATCGGACTGCCTAACAGAACATGGCTTCAATGTGGTTTGCATATTGCCTCAAGAAACATGATCCAATGTAATCCACTTGAGATAAGTTTAACTCGCAGAATAGGTGACCAACGAGTGATGCATATACTCATCGAATTTGACAATATCGAACCCGATCTAGGTCGAAAGAGTCTTCAAAGGGAGATTGTGGACGTTGCTCAGATAATCGCTAGGAGAGTACATCAATATTTCCTCGATAAAAGGGAATTTCTAAAAGTATCTCGAGAGCTACCTACTGGTGACGAACTGGTTTTGGAAGAATGGCAGAATACAATTCACTCAAGAGAACTTACTCCAGAAAACGCTCTTCCAGAGGGCATTCTAATGAGTAGCTCAACGGGTAAAGAAGTTGTTCAGAAACTTTTACCTTTAGAAGAGCAGGAAGTTATTGTTCTATTTATCCAACTTTGTTCTCTTTCTGTATTGAAAGGGTATAAAATACTCGCAAGTGCCACATCAGGCAAACCATATGATTCTCTCTTTCGTGTTGAGCTAAATCAAGACGATCTATTGCCTGCAACCGACAGGAAATCGGTATTAAACATCCCCACATCTTTGTTTGGACCTGATAGGCTGTACAGAACCAGAACGTCACGGTTGGAGTTCAAACATGACTTGCGAGATCTGGTACGAGATTTCTCCCAGAAAGACAAACAATTCTCTCAAGTTGATCTAGCTGTAGCTTGGCAATCTTCCTTTTCAGAACTGGAGGAATACTCCCTAGAAACAGTACTGGAAGAAGGGCAGGCGTATCGAAAATATTTCGGAACTACTCACGTACTCTCTAGTTCTGAGAATAGGGAACACCAGATTGAGGTAATCCTACTGAGAAACTTGATAGAGTTTCTTTCAAGTGTTTAAGCACGCGCTCTTTTTCGCCCAAATTTTGACCTACTGGATTTTTTAGCCCCAATTCATCGCTTAAACAGCGAAAAACGCCAGTTTTGACAAGTTATATAAATAGTGTCATGCATGCATTCAAGTCTGGGGCTTTCATAGAAAAAAATGCTTTATAAAGCGTATATTGAATACTGCACAAAACACAAATTGCCTACAATGGTAAGTAATGCGGTTTCAAGGCGGATGCCAGAATACGTGCCAAAGGTTTCCGGAGGTAACAAACGGATTCTCAATCGGCAAACCCTTGTCTGGAACGATCTCTCCTTCAAAGGTGCTACGAATGCTATGGGGTTTTCTAACTCTAAGAAAACAATGCGAAAAAATGAAATTTTAAAAGACCATAAACAAGCGTGTTTACAACGGTCTGAAATAGGCGTAGCAAACGTAGCAATCGTAGCAGTTGACATTAACAAGGCGTTTTCTAAGAAGATTCGAGGTTGGAAGGGTGACAAAGAAGAAAAAGAAGGACGTGCATTGATGCGCCCTCGTGTGGCAACGATGTTGCTGACATGCATGCACCCATAAACATGGTTATAGTTCTCGATTCAAAACAAGAATCGTCACGAAAAAATAACCGTTGAAAAAAGGAGGAGAGGGGCCTTAAGGCAAAATCCAGCATGCATGCATTGATTTTAGTGGTTGCTACATTCAGACAACGTAGTCTTGAAACTTTGAACCACTAAAAACAACATTGTTCCAAGTCCATGCATGAAAACTCTAATCAACATTTTTCAAAATCAGACTAAGAAGTTCATTGAAACGTGTAATCTTATCATCGTAGTCCTTGGATGAACTGGATGGGTAAAGAACGCAGTTGAAAAGGCATTGATCTTTGTGATGTTCAAGTCCTTCACCATAGTGAACTTTCTCCTCTTTCAACTTTGATTCACTCGGAAAGAAGAGAATGCCAAGTGGAGCATCAAGGTTGTTCATATACCCAAGCATTTTATATATGGCGCCTATTTTATCTTCAAGTAGCCAATTTTTGGCGTCCATGACAGCTTTTATCTCACCAGCTACTTCTATGGTAAAATCGGGCAACGCACCAAAGGAGGACCAACCTTCGTAGCGTTTCTCATAGAAGAGCGTGTATTCGTATTGACCTGTTGATATGATGAATTCTCTAGGAAAGCGTTTGATCGTAATGTTGCTGCCCTGGCTTCTAAGAAAATCGAGGAACTCAAACAGAATCCAGAGCTCGTACATTTTGTCAACATTATGGATATGATCCAAGGGGAATGTGGTTGTATATGTGGATGCTATTCTGAGATGCAGGCCCCGATACATTCTCCTCCATTCAATAAGAGCTTTGAACAATTCGTTTCGGGGAGAGTGTTCTCGGATTCTTGATTCTGCTCTGGATTCCATGCTCAACACACGTGGATCATCAAGTTTTAGAAAAACAAATTTCTTCGCTTCTGGAATAAGTTCTTGCAGTAGGGTTAATCTCAAAGCTCGGGAGCAACCTTCAGCGATTTTTCCTAGAATTCCGTGTTCAGTCGGACTTAGCGGGTCACGGAAATTGTATCCCAAGAGAAACACCGAATCATATTTCATGCGCAAAATTGAGAGTATTAAAAGAACGTTTTCGGGAACACCGAATCTTGTTGTTGGTCTAGTCATGGTGAAAATGAGTGGATTTTCCAATAAGCCCAAGTTCAATGGGTCATTGAGGGTCCTCGCCCACTGTATTTTTCCAGCCACAATTTGACTTTTGTTTTCTTCACTTAGCACATCAAGGTTTATTCTCCTTGCTAACCCATGAAATATATCGCAGAAGAACACCTCATATAGTTCCAGAAGCCTATTAAAGTCTGATAATCGATCTGGCAGTATATACGTTCCCAGCTCGGTTTTAAGCTTGAAATACATCTTGGTATCTTTACCAATCCGCCGAATCAGCTGCATAGTTCTTTCATACATGTACCGAACGCTTTCGCTATCAAAGAATACAACCTCTCTGACAAGTTGGTGCCATCTTTCTCCCGACAACTTGTACTCTTGAAATAGGCTTTTGAGATCGGGGTACTTCTGAAAGATATACACATCATTCGCTATCTCTGCCTTTTTTTCCTTTTTCTCAACATAGAGCTTCTGGATCTCATTGATAAGTGCTTGACGGGTCAAGAGCCTCGGTCATCCTTATCCAAATTAGAGCAGCTCTAACTCTTTTATCAATCCATCAAGCCCTTCCTTGAAAAGAGTCAGAACCGGACGTGTCTTGCCAATCCATGGATCGTAACTCTGCCACCCTTCAGTCGTAATCTGGTCTTTTCTATAGGCCTCTAGTCTTCTAAGCACTTTATCCTTGTCTAAATATTCCAGCAGCTTGGCAAATTCTTCGACATATTTGGAGAAAGTTAGGTTTGTGGCCTTCTTGCTTCTAAAGAAATCAATGATATTTCCGCTACAGAAGGCACCAATGGTTTCCACGGCCCAGCGAGGGACATTCTCCAACTGAGGTATCACAGTAGATCTCAGAGCTGAGTCAAGGCTTTTGTCGAAGTCTGCGTCTTCTGTCTGTCTGTCAACGAGAATATAACTATAGATCGATATTAATGTAGAAGTTCCGAGATTCTTTGATTTCCTAATAAATGCAAGAATGTCATAGGCCACATCGAATATTTCGATGACTTTTGTTTTTACATCTTCCCTTTGGATCGTTTTCTTTTCATGGTTTAGCTTGATCTTTTCGAGCTTTTCCTTTTCAACTGTGTTGGACAGTGCTTCTATGGATCTCTTCAGCGCATAGTACTTTTCTTCTTCGCCCAGACTTCGAGCTGGTGGCAAAACCTCGACGAATGCAAATCGCCTTTTCAGAGCGTCGGAAAGCTTGAAAAGATAGTGTTTGTCAAATGTATTTAAAGTTCCCAGTATCCTATAATCCTTAGGAATTGGGATTTCATCAAATGCTTTCTCTTCCTCCATTGTGGGAACTTTTAGTCTACGGTACAGTATTGCAGTAAACATTCCACCAAATGCTTTATCTATGTTCGCTCTGTTGAACTCATCGATAACCAGCCACACACCATTAAAAGTTCCTTCTGGGTAATTGTAAGGATTTCTTGTAAAGAAATTGCCGTCTCTATCCCAATTCTTAGAAACTGTCTCAAAAACACAGCCTTTATGGATTCTATAAACTACGCTCTTGTTTTCGTCTAATTTTGGCAAAATGCCGCCTATTACATCTTGGGTAGTCCAGTCCCCTGTCGCTGTATAGATAAATGGATAGTAGCCCCCAATTTCTGCCCATACAAGTTTAGGAATGAGTGTTGCCAAATGGGTCTTACCAGTTCCTACAGGTCCGCTGAGTATGACGTTTTTTCCAGCTACAAGATTTATTATTACCTCTCTAATCGTGTTTTCATCTATCAACAAGATTTCATGAATTGCATCTATCGCCTTTCTGATATTTTCTTCAGATGGAAGTATGAGAGGTCGATCATCTTTTGTCCTGGGTTCCTCAACTTTTATTTTCAAAAGCTGCGGCTCGAAAACTGTTCTATCACGAGAATAGAAGTATCCCACTGGTAGACCTCTTTGTACTGCGTCAGTTTGCTTGATTCCAAGAAGATAGTAATGGTTTCTTTTTTTCATCCGTAGAAAGACAAGGTAATCATTTTCAAAGATGAGACGCCTAAAGTTGAGGAACCATTCATCATCATTTTGCAGATCGCTCAACTCTATTTGATCTGATTGACCTTGGCGCTTACTTCTTACGCAAGTAGTAAAAGTCGCGATTTCTTGCTCTGTAGAAGATGATAGTTTTGTTGATATTCTAGTGATAGATGAGCTGTTTTTATATTTTGAAGGCACATTTTCAATCAAGTATCCCAAGTTCTTCTTGAGTAATGTGACGGGGATTTTGAGAAGATAGTGCCTCTTGAAATCCGAATCGCCCTGTTCAAGATACAGATAATTGCTTGGATACGGGAACATTTCTATCTCTGACCCGGTCATGGCAATATGTGTTTGATGTGAAGACTCTGTATAGAGGGTGTTTGTTCGTGCCATTTTCTTAATCAAGGCATCGCCAAACATAGAAGCGGTCACTTCCAAGCCGAACTCTTCTTTCATGAACTTCAGCTTGTCAAAAACACTTAGAAATGAGGAACCTAAAGGGCTCAAACCAGATTCCCTCGCTACAACTAACTGCAACGCATCAGCCTTAAATCTCTTCAGCTAAAAATATATCGTAATACTTCCTTGACTACATGACTCGTCACAGCGTTTCCAGCTTGCATATACAATCTTGTGTCAGACAGCCCAGCCTTCTCTGCATTTGCTTCGAACTCGTCTGAGAAACCTTGCAGTCGAAAGGCCTCAAGAGGTGTTATTCTTCGGACTTTGTTGCTACCGCTTTTTGCGAGCTTTACAGTCCGTGTTTTCTTATTGAATGTTCCGCAGATAAAGTCATCAGAGTAGTAGTTATCTTGACTTGCTCTATGCATTTTGTGCATCGTTCGGCACAGAGGTCTTGCAATCATCTGATTTATTTTTGAAAGATAGAAATATCCTCCAGTCCCGTTAGAGAGTATAGTTTTCTTCATCTTTTCTGATAGATAATATTTTTCATCGACTTCTCTTTCAAGAAGATGCCAAGTAGTGGGATGTCTAGAGGTTTCAATAGGTACTTTCTTGGGTGCAGCGGCTAGATCTTTGGAGTAGGACAGTTTCTTGTCTACTCCAACAATAAATATCCTCCTTCTAACTTGTGGTACACCGTAATCAGCGCTGTTAAGGAGCCAATGGAAAACAGTATAGTTTTTCTTAAGTTCTTCAAGAATAACTTTCAAGATTGATCCGTTTCTTATTGCTCTCAATCCACGTACGTTTTCAAGCACAAAAAATGAGGGCCCAATTGCATCTAGAATTGCCAGGATGTGAAAGAACAGATTTCCTCTTAAATCATCAAACCCTTGTTTATTGCCCATCGTACTAAATGGTTGGCACGGAAATCCTGCAAATAGAATGTCAAATGGCGGCAGTCTGTTTCTTATCTGGGCTAATCTTTTTTGATCTGTGGATTGGTCCATTTTTATGATCTTTTCATTGTCAATTAACGTGACTTCTTCTATGTTGGAAATGTAAATCTCGTTTGAGGTATCAAAATTGCTTTCGTACGTTCTTACTGTAAATTTATCCTTCTCACAGAAGCCAATACAACGAGCTGGAAAACCCACTTCTTGAAAATACTCTTCAGTAGCGACACGAAATCCTCCTATTCCACTGAGCAAATCAAGAAAGGTGAGTTCCCTAAATCTTCTTAGTATGCTCATAAGCCTCTACCAAATTTGGATTTTCTTATTGCTCTTGCAATTTGGTATGATAGGGCTGGGGGAACAGCATTTCCGATCTGTTGGAACCAAGAGGTGAAAGGTCCTTGAAAGAAATAATGATCCGGGAAGCTCTGCACACGGGCAGCCTCTCTTGGCGTAAGGCCTCTGGCTTGGTAGGGATGTATGTACATATTACAGTCAAATCTCATATGGGCTGTAATTGTCTTACACGGCTCCTCGGCCACCAATTTGTAATATTTGTCTTTGAAAATGTGGCTTCGATTTTTATATGGCATAATATCCTGTATTGAAGGATGATCTGATTTTCCTCCTTGAGGTAGTCTTCTAAAGATCTCGATATCCCTCTCGTTATTGTATCTGGCCTTGTGATTAAATATAATTTTGGGATCTTTTCTATTGTTTATGAATGACAAATATTTATCAGAATCACAATCAAATGGTTTATCTATAGCGAGTCCGCTGCTCTCGTTTTCGATATCAGTTCGCCCTTTTTTTCTCCGTGCATTGAGTTTCCTCAGTCCACAGAGCGCATCTCGCAGAATGTAAGGAAGAGGTGAAATTCTGCTGTTCTGAATAATTCTAATGATTTCATCAATTCTTGCGTAGTCCATGATAATACTATCGGTTGCTTCGATCCCAATGAAAAAAACTCGAATTCTGCTTTGTGGAATTCCAAAATCGAGAGCGTCAAGAACTGTCATACGTGTAGAATAACCAATGCCTTCAAAGTCTTCTATGATTTGGGAACCGATTTTGGAAATGCCTCTCACGTTTTCCATTACAAAAATGTGGGGTTTCAGCAAGGAAATGCATTCTACAAAAAACTTGTAAAGCTCATTTCGGGGGTCGTCGATCAATCTCTGGCGATTCGCTTCACTAAACCCTTGGCATGGGGGGCCACCGATTAATGCAGTGGGTTTCTGCTGGAAAATCCTTCTTATTTTTTCGGAATTGTTCTCTAGTTCTTTTACGAATTCACCGATCTCGGCACACGTAATTCTGTTCACGGGTATATGAGGATGATTAAACCTAAATGTAGATATAGCATGATCATCCGAATCCAGAACAAATGATGGTACAAAGCCCACTTTTTCAAAACCAAGTGTCATTCCACCAGGACCGCAAAACAAATCGACAACAGTGGGGTTTTGTCTCAACCTTAATGGATATTTCGCTCTTTCATCGCCTTCATACTTGGAACAGTATTTGTTTACGACGCACCGGTCGCATTTTGGTTCCTCGGTGCATATCTCTCTGGTATGTTGTTCAAACACGCTAGTCTTGGTTACTTGTCCCTCAAAAGATTCACCAAAAATACGTTCAAATATTGAATGTTGAGAATCCAGGGTTAGTGCAGGAACAGCAGAGGATGGGCGATCGCCATGAACTATTTTCAGTATACTTATTATTTGAGCGATCATTCTATTCGTGTGTTTCATAGTGTGCACACCCCCGCCTAACGAGGCACTGTGAATGTAAAGGATTTATTTTTTTGCATATCATGGCAGCAAAATCGATTACTGCAAAATTCACCTGCCTCGGATTTTCACAATCAACATATTGCTTTGCAACCTTGATTATTCTTTTGTCTCTCCTTCCGTCACTTTTGATTCTTATTCCAAAGAATCTGCTGAAAACTCTTGCCGCGTTTGTATCAACTATCCATTCTTTCCGATTATATGCCGAAGAAAGAAAGACTCCAGCGACGTACTGTCCCACACCAGGGAGTTTTGTCAGCTCATCTCGACTCTTTGGAATTTCTCCATTGTAGCTTGAAATTATGCATCGTGCTAAATCCAGAAATCCTCGATTCCTCCAATGCAATCCCAAGGAATAAGTGAGTTTTTGTATATCGTCCTCGTTTCCTTCTGAGAGAGATTCAACAGTAGGATATCGTTCAACGAAATCGTTGTAGACTGGCAGTACTTGATCCGCTTTGGTTCTCCTAAGCATTATTTCAGCCATCAAAATTTTATATGGATCTTTGGTTGCGCGCCATGGATAGTTTCTTCCCTTTTTCTTGTACCACTCCAATAGCTTCTCTCTCAGATATTGGACTTTTGTTACAAATCTTGGTGAGTTGCTGTTAAGAATGTTCTCGTTTTTTCCTGTCACACATCTCGCTTCCTTTTTGCAGACTCTGAAATGAACGATTTTTCAGCAAGCCAGGCTAAAATAATATTCCTTACGATATTGGCGTCGGATTCCCCAAAAGAACCTCTCATTTTTGATATAATCCGCCACTGTTCCTCTGTGAATGTCACTTGAACACGCTTGTTTTTCCTCTGTTTGATTTTCATTTGTATCAATGATATGTCTGCATGCAGTATATTTAAACACATCTGTGACACACCAAGTCGGATTCCGCGGATCACAATACAACCTCGTATGGCGATTGTTCGCCTCAATGCATGCATACAGCGTTTAACATACTTCCTTTACGTTTTAACATTAGAAAGCGTAAAGAATACATAAAACTCCAAAAATCAAGGACCCTATGATATATTTTATGATATATTCGTGCATGCATGCATTTTTTCGTATGGCATATGCGTGTGTACAAGCTTGTGCTTGTTCCATAGAAACAAAAAATAGTGTTTTTCTCGGACTGTTGATGCGTGCCTTTGAGTGTGGAGTGTTCCGAAACCCCCACTTTATATTGTGTGTGACACGAATAGACGATTTTCGGAACGCTTAAATTGGCAGGCGTGTTTGTGATATGAGGTGTTGTTAATAGAATTGTCAGATACTGAACGTGAACGTTGGTTGAAGCTGTTAAACAGCTACACGATGCGTTGGAGTGACATCGCTAAGATCGATGATACAAAGTACACTCGTGTTATGAAACCGCTTTTAGGCCGTAAACCAATCAAAAATCCTATCATAATTGGTTTTGACAGCGAGTGGCACCCGGAGACGGGCCTGCTTCTAAGCGTTCAATTTGCTATGGAAAGAAACAGTGAGTTGCTTTCGAAAGTATACTATGTCAGCGAACTGGACACTCGAAGTTTGTTGAACCATGTCTTGAATTTCCTAGGCGAAACTGGTGTGCGCACTGAGACACGCAAAATGAAAAAAGTGAGAATTTATCTTGTAGCCCATTTTGCTCTCGCCGAAATCAGTAAAATAGCCGACTATTTGTCAGAATTCAAGTTGCGAACCTACAATAAAGCGATGTCGGCGGAAGCTAGTATTGGGGCGATTGAAGATCAGGAATACGAGGTTGAGTTACATCAGAGAGGTAAAGTCAAAAAAGGAAAATATTTTTTGAAGATTCTGGATTTGTACGGTTATTTTCCGCGAGCTCTCTTCAAAGTGGGTGAAATGGTTGATTTACCGAAATTAGAGCTTGACCGCACCAAAATCCATGAGGTGCTGGAACGCGATCCAAAGCGGTTCGAAGAATACGCGCGGAGGGACGCCGAGATTTGTATTTTGGCTTTCAATCAGTTAAGACAAACGTTCATTGAGAGATTTGATCTTGATATTCTCTATTATCCAACTATTGCAGGTTTGGCGGCCGCAATTTTTCGACGTACTTTCTTAAAAGAACCAGTCGTCCCATATCGAGAAGTGCCTAAAGTCTACAAGAGACAAAAGCCGGATGGAACATGGGTCGAAAACGTTAGAAAGGAAACTGTTTTTGATGGTAGCCTAGATGTACGCCGCATGGCCATGCAATGTTATTGGGGCGGTAGAGCTGAATGTTACGGTCGAGGCTATGTGAGAGGTGACTTCGAGTACTTCGACGTCGCGTCTTTATATCCATCTTCCAGTCTTCTTCAACCATTGCCGAACAAAGACACGGAATGGATCCGTTTTAAGAGTTGGCAAGAAGCAGAAGGGTTAGAAGGCTTTTGTCGGATTCGTTTTGAATTTCCGAAAAACCAAAAGTATCCAAGCTTGCCCGTTATGCCAGTGTGGGCGAGTAAACTCTATTTTCCATCAAAAGGTGAAAGCTATTGCACTCTAAACGAAGCAAAAACGGCTGTAAAGCTAGGGGCCAAAATTCTTGAAATCGATGGTTGGGGTTTCCAATCACGACCTATAGAGAAAAATCACGTTCTTGCGGAGTTCATGCGTCATTTTATGCATCTCAAGAAAAGTGAAGAGAAGGGCACGTTGAAGTATGAAATGTGGAAGTTGATCATTAACTCGTTGATTGGCAAACTTTGTCAGAGAAGCCCGGAGTATGACGTTAGTGACATGATCTCTTTTATGCAGAAAACTGGTTTATCAGATTTGAGAGACCACAAACTTCGCAGACTTTTCCGCAGAGAGCCTAGCGTTGGTCCCTGTTGGTCGCCTGAGTGGGCATCATTGATTTTGGGCAAAGCCAGAGCGTTGATGGCGGAATTCATCGCTAAGGGAAGCCTATTCTGCTCCACCGACAGCGGCCTATTTCCGAAAGGCACGAACTTGAACTGTGACGCACTGGAGGAATTGCGATCGGTTGATTCAGATTTTGTTAAAGAATACGAAGGAGACTCCGTATTCCTTGCCAGAGCGAGAATGTATGCACTCTTAAAAGACAGCGAAGTTGTTAAATGTGCTCGCCATGGAACCATTGCGCGTAAGGAGGATTTTGCCCAGATAGTAAAAGAGAACCTGAAGGCTGAAAGAAATCTCGGGCAGGTGGTTCGCAAAACACACTTGTCTTCGTTAAAAGATGTAGTAAGAAAAGGCGTAAAGCTCGGTGAAGAAGAACTCTGGGAGCGTCAGATAAAATGGGATTGGGATGATAAACGTGAGCTAATCAAAGCCGATCTTAACATTTGGACAGAGTTTACAGAGACTAAGCCTATACAGGAACTACCTGACTATCCGATCGTTGCGAGACCCACAAAAGTCATCAGACCAAGAACGGGTTATCGAGCCCCAAAAACTGGTCGACCGAAAGCGCTAACCACCAACCAAGAAGAAGAGGTCAGAAAGTTGCGTGAAGAAGGTTGGAGCATTCGCAAACTAGCTAAGCATTTCAAGGTGGGCAACGCGACAATCAAAAGGTGCTTATCCGGCTAGTGTTCCGAAAGTGCTGTGTACGTGTGTCACACAATATAGGGTGGGTATTTCGGAACACTCCTTACTAGTGAGATACACTCCTCCAACGCATGATAACTGACTACAGCACGCCCGAGCTTGTATGTTTGCATTACACAAAAATTACGTGACAAATGACTTTCGAAAGATTCCGCAAAAAGCATACGAGAAATTAGGTTTTGCGAGTAGACCCGAACAGTTACGTCTGCCATAGGGGGATGGGAGAGACAATGGGGTAAGGCGTGCCCCCGTCTGGCTCGCGTATCTACCAGATTATGTCCCGTTTTCCCGCAACCATACATGTAAAATTCTATGTTGCGGGCGCGCAGAAGAAAGGTAACAAACTCATCGTGTCAGAAGTGTGCGAATGACGGTCTGTTATATGTATGATATAGAAACTTCGGAGCTAGTTACACGTGGAGAAGACATTCGCACTAACGTTGACGAAAGAAGAAGACGAGGAGTTTCGACAGTTTTATGATGAGACAGATCATTGCGAACGTGCTTCGCTCTCAGAACTCGCGAATTTCGCTTGGGAGAGAAAGATCTGGAATAAGGATAAGGTAAGGCGTTTCATCAGATGGTTCGTTCTTGAAGGTCTAGAAGAAGGATGGCTTGTTGATGAGATGGGAGGATGACGATGAAGCAAATAGTCATTTCTTTAACGGATGATGAATGGAAGGAAATATCGGATACTATACAGCATGAGTTCGGTGAACCTCTCAACGATGAAAAAGTCGAAAACATCATGAGGAAACATGTTGCGAAGTTTATTCGTGACACTTACATTCGTGGTCTCGGAGCATGATTCAATGCATCAAGACTGCATATATGCATAACAACTTAAATCGTAGATCTGAGAACACAATATTCATGAGTTCCGAATCGTTTGAACTTAATACTGTTCTTATGAGATCAACCTTCAAATTACAAGGCGAAGGTTCTCTCGGTACGGCGTTCATCATTGGGCGTCCCTTCAAGGAGAACGCGGCTAGGGCCAATTTTGTTATGGTTACAGCGGCTCATGTCCTCGAAGAAATGAAGGGACACACTGCACTTCTTTTCCTCAGGGCGATTAAAGATGGAAGTTATCAGAAGATTCCTTGTCCAATTGAAATACGCCGTGAGGGTAAACCATTATGGATTCGTCATCCTGACGATGTAGTAGATGTCGCTGTAATGTATGTTCGCTTACTCCTAGGAATTGATATACTTCTACTGCCTACGAAGTTTTTGGCTGATGACGCGATTCTTGAGGAGTTTGAAATACATCCCGGAGACGAACTTATGTGTCTTGGATACCCGTTTGGTGCTGAGTCTAGTGGAGCGGGGTTTCCAATTCTGAGAAGTGGAAAAATAGCGTCCTACCCATTGATTCCGACTAGACAAACCAAAGCATTTCTGTATGATTTCCGCGTCTTCAAAGGTAATAGTGGGGGACCTGTGTACTTCGTTCAATCAGGTCGGACATATGCTGGAGGTATGCACGTTGGGACGATTCAGTTTATTGCTGGTCTCGTCAGCAAGGAACATATAGTAACAGAAAAGATTGAATCGATCTATGAGACGAGAGAGGAAAGACATACACTTAGCTTAGCGACGGTTGTTCATGCCAGTCTTATTAGAGAAACGATCGAGATGTTACCTCAAATGAGTTAGACACCGAACAGAAATGCCTACGCAACGACAGAAACTTCTTGTTCGTGGTCTCGGAGCATAATTCCACATATGATACGTCTTTGACACAAGTTACAACCGCACAACGATCGGTTATTTGTGTACCATTGTTGATATTTACATAATTTGCGATACTACCGCACACACAACACTTTCGGAGCGAAAACGTTTAATAAGCGCCGTGTGTGTGTGAGTATGTGAGTTTGTTCAAATGAACCTCGCTGATATTGAGCATAAATGTAAGGAAATTGATACGGTTAGAAAACAATTAGAGACGAAGCAGATCGAGCTTCAACGGCTAGAGTCTGAAGACAAAAAGAAGACGCAGCAAGCTCAGATATTGGAGAGACTTGCAAAGCTACGAGGAGATAAGTATGAAGGAGAACACGAGTCGGAAGAGCTGATGAAGACAAAAAAGGACGCAGAAGATTATCAAAAGAGGATAAAAATCTTGGAACGAGAAGTTTTCAAAGACTTAATGGATGTGACCTTTCCCATCCCAGCTGAAGTGCCGAAAATAAACTCTGAAAGAAGATCAGTAATAAACTTCGAGGGAACTCCCTGCAATCACACGATAAAGTTCATAGCATCCATATTGAATTCGAATGTGCCTTTTGAACTGGATAAGACGGAGCTTCATCCTGACAAGATCATTGTGACTAACGTCGAAAAGCCAATGCAAGTAGTCGAAAGATTGGAAGCTCTACATAACAACGTTGTCCGATTGGCGCGGATTGCTCTCGGAGAAAGAGATCCTGATGTTGAATCCGTTGTTGACTATCTGTACGGAAGCAATTATCGAGAAGTTTGGGAGGCAGTAAAGGGTAGGAAAAAGATAACCTATGAAGACCTGAATTCCGAGTTGGAGGCAAAAACTCCCAAGGATCAGAAAAAGATTCGTAACTTTTTCACCAACATAGAGCAAATATTGGGAGGAAAATTTCCCTTCATCCGCGAATCGCCGGGAGTCTACGGGCTTTCTTTCCTTGGGTCTCTTGTTTGGAAGAGATATCGTGATAAATACCCTGAAGTGAAGGAAATTCCGAAAAAGCCGCATCGTGAGGTCTCTGTTGGAGATGTCATCGAAGAAGAGGAAAAGCCTGGACCCTCTACTCTCAACAAGTACCTCAGCAACAACGAGATCAAAGAAGTCATTTATGGAAAAGAGGTCAGCTAGTCATGCTTACCGAAGACCAGAAAAGACAGGTTATTGCTAGTGTTCAAAGATTCGAGGAAAAAGTATCTGAGTATGTCAAAGGAAAAACTGAGTTAAAAGACTATGAAAGAAAGATCCAGGTGAAGATGGGAGAGCTGTTGAAGGTAGCTGAAGAGGAGAGACAGATGGAGATCGCGATGGAAGTTCTTTATGGTCAGTCTAAGAAAGAATCAGTGGCTGGGAAAATTGAGGAGGAGATAAAGTCTTTGCAGAAGAAAACAGAGATCCTGCGCAACGAATTAACCAAGTTGAAGACAGGTCTATTGGAACAAATGCGCAACCTGCCGATCCCAGCCGATTTGGAAAACCCGAAACAAGAGGATTCTAGCATAGCTTTCCCTTTCTTCGAGGACGCAAAGCTGGGAAAGGAAGGAATAGATACTATATGTGATCTATTTCGGCAGGAACCTCCTATTGATCTGGGCGACGTGATAATTCTTCCGGGAAGAGTTGTGGTAAAAGATGCCCCGAGCAAACAAGAAGCAATTTCAAAGTTCGTCCAGGCTATTCGGAGTTTCAGAATGCGAGTTGATAGTCTATCGAAATCCTATGAACAGATCGATGAAATGGTGGAGAGGTTGAGGAAATCGAGCCAATACTCTGGAATTTTGAAAGTTCTCCTGAGACAAGGAACGCTCTCCTTGAAAGAGATTGCAAGAATCCTTGGAATAGATGAAAGAAAAGCATACGACACTTGCTACAACTTGACCCGAAGCAACTGGAGTCCTAAACCCATTCAGCGCGCGCACGCACCGCATAGTGGAGACTGGGAATTGACTCTCGCCGGTGAAATCCTTGTCAATAGGCTTCTCGAGAGATATCCTGACGAAAGACTAGAACTCAACTCAAAAGGGACAACTCAAACAGAATTAGAAAAGTGATGCGTGTGCGCAACACTCGGAGGGGGTTTGACTTTGGCTGAAGCACTAGCGCCCGCGAGAGATGAAATGGAACTATTCAGAAGAGTCGTGAGGAATGAGTAGTCGATGCGTGTGCGTCTGGTGAAAGTATCATATGTCCGAAAAACTTAAGGCTATAGGAATTTCTGTCGTTGCATCGATAATCGCTGTTGTCTTAATCTGGCGTTTGCCCAGCTTCTTTGCACAGATATCCATCGACACCGTACAGGTCGAGACTGGTATATTTGAGCTAATCAACGAAGAACGAACAAATCGTGGTTTGCCCGCATTATCAAACGATGATTCTTTGGAAACGATCGCTTTGGAGTGGAGCGCACATTTGGCTGAAATAGACGATTTAACACACGGAGACTTCGAAGGCAGATTTGCTGGAATTGGATATTCTGAGTATCAATGTGGCGAAATAATCGCAATGTATGAAGGGTGGTCATCGAACTTAGGACGACAATTCGTAGACATGTGGTTAGACTCTCCTGGACATTACCACGTAATGATGACACCTAAAGGCGGTTTTATGGGTGTAGACGTCTCCAAAGGGCGAGGTTTCTTCGCTGTTGTCGATTTCCGTTTCACCGAGTCAGAATCAAGCGCACGCATCGAGTCCTAGACTGTGTGCAACAAATTTTATGTATGTATTCTTAGTAAATTAATTATTGTGAGGCATATTTTTCTGGTCCACGTTCTGTGGAGGGGCGGAACAAAGAACCTTAAGTCGCTATGCGCGTGTGCGCAAACGCTTGAGCGTGTTAAACTGCTGACTCGGTTCCGACTTAAAAGACCTCCTCTTCCACAGATCCATGCATGCATGCTTCCAGGCCGATTTGACTAATAACTAGCGTACCATTTCGAGTATTTTTTGTTCGAATTGTTTCATATGATGGTTCGCACCTAGAACATGGGTGTCGCAATTTAGAGTCTGGTCATCAGATGGGAGAAAAGCTTTCTTAATTCGGGCTTGGATCGAGAAATATTCGATGGTTTCATGCTCAACAAATGGACGATAATTTCGGGTTTCTCTCGCCAAACGGTTTCGTGTATTTTTGGCACTGATGACACATGGAAGAACAATCCTTCAAGCTTGTTTTCCTCGGTGAATTCTCCATAATCCACCAGATACCAGAAGAATCTTGCAAGATCTTCGTTCCCTATATTTTGGGGCACACGATATTTAGCATCTAGAACCAACGTGATGGATTTGCCTAAAGACCCCGAGAATTTCACAGTGAAGTCAGGTTTTTTTCCAGCTGAGACACCCAACCCTTTTCGCTTCAGGCCTTTGACTAACATGCTCCGCCTTGGCGAACGGTTATATAGAACCTGTGCTTTGACTCCTTTCAATCTCTTCTTAAACGTGAATTCGCCAGGCAAACGCCTTGGAGCTACATATTCACCAAACAGCTCAGAGAGAACGTCAAGTATCACTCGCAGACACCACAACTCATACAGCTTACAGAGGGGTTTCAATCCGTATCCCGCTCTCAGAATTCTCTCGATTAATGAAAGGAGAGCTCGGCGTCCCAAGAATGCCTCCCAAAGGTTTACCATATCCAAGACCGAGGGGGCTGTTGAAGATTGCTCTCTGACTTCATTGAGTACGTTAGTGTCCGCGAAATCCACATCATAGGCAAGATCGAACAACTTCACCCTTGATCTTTCCGTGACAAAATTCGTGTGATAATTGACGCTTCGGAAAATTGCTCGACTCGGTTGAATCTGTTTTAAGGTGTCGCTGCTTTCGAGTCTGGTTTGCAGATGTTTGAGAGGCTTAATCATTTCACTGTGAAATCTGATCTGAAACAGAACGGGCAAAGTGAAGATGTTTGCTTTTGCTCTTTCAGTAACGAATCTTGTCTGCCCTTGCGCCATAAGTGAGATTGTCCTGGGCATATGGATTCTGCCTAGTGGGACCTCTGTAGTGTATCTTCTTCTTTCAATAACTGGTGGGATATACTCGGTTAGAGCATTCTCTGTGTATCTGATTAGTAAATCGCTATAGGCGAGCGATATCTCATCTTCTCCTGTAATGGGCGAACAAATTCTCAGCAATGATTTTAGAAAAGGTGTCCCGAACATGGCTCCCCATTCGGCTATCTCTCTTGTAATTGAATTGAAATCGTAATCATTGATCTTGTTCTTTCTATTGTATTCAATAACCAAAGAATTGCCAGAGTTGAATGTGTAGGAGCCTACAAAACTTTTGAGTTTGATTTCTTGAGATTGTGCAATGTCCTTTTCTTCCGGTTCTGGACGTTCTTCTAGATCATACTGTCTACTACAAAGCTTGGAAAGAACTGCTGCATAAATTGCGAGCTCTCCCCAATCCTTTTCTTTTAGCTCATCTCGCTTGAAAACATGATACTCTGTGTATGGCCCGTAGAATCTTCTCATCCCATCTATCAACTTCCGCTATCAGAAAAAGCTGATTTCCCCGCCCTCAACCTTGAGATGATAGCTTCTAACTTGTTGCCTGATTTGATTAAACCCAATTTTTGAAACTTGTTTTGAAGTGCCTGAAGTTTGCCAATCGCCGCTTCTGCTTCCTCCTTTTTGCCAATGGTTATAGTCCTTCTGGCACGTGGCAGGTAGTACTGTATCTGAGGGATAAAATATGCCATCACTGCTTCATCTATTGCTGCAACAAGGTCGACTTTTTCGCTATTCTTGGAGAAAATCGCAGTGTATACCAGAGCATATTTGACAACGTCCACGGCTTGTGCATACCCCGCCTCTATCACTCCTTCTCGGGTCAGTGATTCTGAAAGGCTGCAAGCCAATTTGTACGCATTGAATGGATCGAATTCCCCAGCTTCTATTCTCTTGTTTAGGGATTGCAGGGTTTCTGCAAAGTCAAAATCCTGAGGCACTTGAAGTTTAAGCTTCAGACTTGTCGAAGGTTGAAGATATGTAACACTTGATATCCACTTCTTGATTTCTTCAGCAAGATCTTTGATCCGATCCTCAGTTTGAATTTCCAGCTTTCGCCACTGGTCCTCGTCCGGTTCATATTTCTCTTCCAGCTGTTCTGTGAATGGAGAGCTGATTTCTATGAATGCGAAGCGTCTTCTGAAGGCATAACCGAGCGAAAACAGAAGGGCTGTGTCATAAGTATTCATTGTGGCTAGTATTCTGAATTCTAAAGGTAGTCGGGCATCACGATATTCATCCGCATTTTTCATTCCCGACAGATCACTCTCGCCGAGAATAGCCTGATTCCTATACTCGATATCTAGAAGCGAGAAGATCTTCCCAAAGGCCAAATCCAAATTCGCTCTATTTATTTCATCGATTATGAGAAAATGTGGAAGGCCAGAACTCTTGATATTGTAGGAGCATTGAATCGCAGCCCACGTCAGAAAACCAGGTTTGAAGCTTAGTTCTCCTTCCCCGGATAAAGTCGGTCCTCCAACTACATTGTATGCTGTCCATTCGGCATTTGCAGTTTCAAATGAGAAGCTGTTGTCTGCATCTCCGCAAAAGAATTTCGCAATTTGCACAGCTTTTCTGGTCTTTCCTGTGCCAGGAGGCCCATAGAATATCAAATTCCTGCCTGCAACTAAATGGGTAATTGCTGCTCGATCTATTGTGCTCAGCTCAATCTCGCCCGGTGTCACTGCCGGGGGACCAAATATATCCACGACAGGCGCAAATCTGTTTTGTAGAGTACTTGGGTTGATTGGCGTGTTCTTGTTGTAGTCCTTGAGCTTCCCTACCTCTATGAAGTCGTCAAGGTCGTCAATTTCGATAAAACGCAACCAGGTTCTTGACGGTTCATTTGAGGCTTCTCGATACCATCTTATTTCTCCTTCATCAGTGAAATCAGGTTCAGGAGTGTCTATTCCTCTCCTACTTGTCACGTATCTGTCAACTAATCCTATGAATTCAATATCACCACTGCCACCGCGGGATTTAATGTGATGTAGGTAGACGCGAAAAGTTCCATACTTGGCAAGTTGATCATTCAATTGTTCGCATTCTTTCTCCTTAGTTCGAAAGGTCCATCCAGACCAAACCTTGCCTTTCAAAGCTATGATTTCTTGGCGTCCTGCGACATAATCAGCATCGGTCGCCCCCACCAGTGCGAGAATCTTTTCTTTTCCAACAATCAGCTCATAGTCGTGCTCTGAAATAGCTCGTACTCCTCCCTGAAAATGTACTACAGGACTATCCTTTCGTTTGATGAAGTCGAGGTCTTCAACAAATTCGTTTACTGGTTTGGGAGCGTCCCACACCTCAATTTTCGCCAGCTTCACGCCATATTTGCTGGCAAAAAACTCTTTCCCGTGACCTAGTCTATCGCGCTCCTCCTCTTGCGGCTCATACGAGTCAGACGCAAGAGTGGACGTCCCCAAGAAGAAATTTGCACCATAAGAGAAAATTACCTTGTCGCCCTGTTTCAGCCTTCTCCGATTCGGTGTTCTTTCACCCAACCCCCAAAACTCATCCTTCATTCTGGTTTCGAAAATTTGTTCAGCTGTCAGTCCATCTTTAGGTTGATCAGTAACAACAAAAATCCAATACCGGCAAGAACGTAAGAACTGCGCCTTCAATACGCTGTATTTGTGGGGGTTCATGTTTACATTTTCATCAAGCTGCAGATATTTGCGCTGCAATGCTCTGAATCCACACATGACCACGCTTTCTGATTGTGTTAATCCGCGAATAGATCTGATATTGGATAGATCAAATTCCACTTCAGCGATTTTTTCCATGCCGATGATGAAATCGCAGATTTCTTTCAAAGTCGCAGAATCATATTCGGAAATCCATTCGTCAAAGGTTTCATCTTTCTTCTTGGCCGAAAACCCTTTCAACGCTTCAGTCCATCTTACGATTGTTTCTGCGTTAGCGTGTCCATCCAACAATTCATCAGCTTTTACGATTTCCAACAAGGCGAAACATAGCTTGTCAGTTTCAGTGGAAAAAGACGCAATTTCATGTTTCCCAACAGAATTCTCCACTGAACTATGTGTGCGCGCACGCCGCAAAACACACCCTCCGCAAGATAAATCTTCTATGTCAACATATAAACTTTCGAATTAATGATGTTAAGGAGGAAGAAAAATGTCGAAAAACGATGGAAACACGATGGTTGAGGATTTGATCACCAACGTTCGAGAATTTCTGAGAGAACACGACTGGGAAAAATATCACAACCCTAAGGATCTTGCTGAATCCATATGCATAGAAGCTGCCGAGCTCCTCCAACTTTTCCAATGGACTAAACCTGACAAAAGCGAAAAATTCAAGAATATGCCGTCAAAGGTTCACCGAATCAAGGAGGAACTCGCAGACGTGGTCGTCTATTGTCTAAGCATGGCAAACACACTCGACATCGACCTTACCAGTGCTGTCCTCAACAAAATAGAACAAAACAAGAAGAAATATCCAGCTGATTGCTACAAAGGAAAAGCCCATCTCACCGATAATACACGGTGACAAGGTTTGTATAATGCATACTCTCTCCAGTAGACTAGCCCCAAAGACACCGCTAGGTTCAAGACAGACTCGTATAAAGTCGCAAGTATCAAGGAAGAACTTGCAGAAGCACAAGCTCCAGTGACTGAGCCAAACTCGTCAACAGTCTCGCTTTCTCGGACATCGCTAGGGAACCAAATCGTGAGTCTCTGTAGAATTGCACATTCTATGGCGCGCGGTCTGAAAGGTTTTTGACACGCTGAGTTGTGATCTTTTTCCCGAGTAGGCCAAGATATTTCCAGGCATCACTCAATCGCAACGGTGCATCTACCCAATGCCTCACTTTGTCGTCAAAGTCGGTCAAAGCAAATCCTCCTGGCGGTATCAGCTTCTCTAATTTCTTCTTTGCTTCTCTAAGATTATCTCTATGATAATCAACTCCAGCCCAGAAACGGAAATTTAGAAAGCCCGAAGTCTTCGGGGTTTTGTAAACTACCCAAGCATTTCCCATGATGGGTACGGGGTCTCCTCCCTTCTTCACAAAACGTTCCTCTCTTACAACGGGGAATGTAGATGGAATATCAGCCATCCTAAGCTCGCGCGAGTAGTCTCCAACGTCTGACATGATCGCTGTAATGCGTTGAACATGGGCTACTCCAGTCTTTTGAAGGTCATCACCGAGTTTCTCATATACTTCCCGTGAAACAACTATTGGAACTCCTTTTTCCATGTCCCAATGCGCCTCGAACTCTGACGGTTTATGTATTGCAAGAAGCCTCTTCGAACCTGTCTGTTCGTTTGGAATAACTCTGATCACACCTAGAGATAGAGGTGCTAGTTTGGGATTGTTCCAAAGGGTCTTGGAGTAATAGAAGCCTGGAGCTCTTGGAACAAAATCAGTAACCACTACATCTTTGAAAGTAACGAAATGATGCGCTTCGATAATTTTGTCAGCGCCGGGGAACAGCCCATATTCATCCCCTAGCAAGTCTTGCCAAAAGTCAGACATCAGCCTCTTTCCAGAATATTCATGCGCCTTTCCCTTATGCTTTAGCCATCTTGTTTTCAAAATGAGTGGAGTCTTCAGGTATTGGCGTAATATTCTTTCAATCGCGTAACCAATAGCTCCAGTTGCAAGAAGGCCAAGTATCCACTTCACCGTTTCTTCTTCGGAAAGTAGTTCAATTGCTTTTTTTACTCCTTCTTCCAAATCTCGGCTCCCTCCTCTCTAAAAACCATCTTGAACGGAACTCTATATTTCTTTAACCTTTCTATAACATAACCCTCCAAGAAAAGTCGTTCCCACTCCAGATCTTTTATTAGAGATGGATCTATGTCGATTAGCTTGTTTCTTAAATAATCTGTTTCGTGTTTTGCTTCAACAAAATCTAGCATTGTAGTTGGATGTACACTCAATCCCACATCCGCACAATTCTTTATCGCTGCAAATTGTAAATCGTGATACTTGGCGTCCGCAAATGTCAATAAGCGGAATTTTTCGGGTGTAGCCCCCTTTATTGACACCCTAACATGAAGAAAACTCGTGTCTTTTTTAACTTTCTTGTCATAATCAGCAATCTGTCGTGCCAATTTTGGATATCTTCCCAGCAACAAACCATTAGTCTCTAGAATAAAAGTAAATCTCTCTTTAGATTTTCTCAGATTCTCAAGAATCCCACAAAGATGATCCATGTCAAGTGTTGGTTCTCCCTCTGTGATTCTTGCATACTTCAATCCATATTCTTTAATTAGGTTCTCCAACGCTGCTGCAACTTCAGACGGTGAATAGAAGCTTGCCTTTTCTGTAATCTTTGAATAGCTCCTTAGATCGTTTATTGCCCAACAAAAAACGCATCTCAGGTTACAACCAATGGCGTCTGCAACCGCAGTTCCTCCGTAGTAGTTTGAGATTCGGAAGTTTCGATTTATGTTCTTTGGATCGCTAGAGGGTGCTTTTTTGTATAGTCTCTCGATTCCATCGGGACCAGGTCTGGTCACCAGTCGTCTTACGCCCTCGCCGAACTTAAAAGGATTGAAACCTGGCTTCAAGCTGTTTTGCCCCCTTTTTGGGAGGTGTCTCAAAGTATCTATTGAACTTCCAAAAATATTAAGAGTGCGGAAGCGGTTACCACTTCGCGTCAAGGGAACTCAACTATGTGTAGAATGCTAGCAATACTCTCACGGAAGCCTATAGACATAAAATGCCTCCTAGCTTTTCGTCAGCTTGCGGAAAAAGGCAAGGTTGCAAAAGGGCGACAACCAGGGCACTCTGACGGATGGGGAATCGTGGCTTACGTAAATGGTCTGCCCCGGTATCTTGGTCGGGAACCCACCAACGCACTTAGCGACAATCGATATGAGAAAGCCTGTGATATAGTAGAACTGGAGCGAATTAGTGGGATTCTTTTCTGCCAGCTTCGTAAGAGATCAGTGGGCAGGAGGAATGTACACAACACACCGCCTATAATCAAAGACCGTTTCTGCTATATGCATAATGGAACAGTTCAAAACCTTGGAAATCGAAACGAGTCAGATAGCATACAGCTACTCTGAATGATAACTGATGAGGTTTCTAGCGGACGTTCAATCTTGGGTTCCCTCAGAAATGTCTACGGTGAAGTTTCAGAGTCATACAAATGCACATCTTTAACGAGTATTATCACCGATGGTGAAACGGTTTGCGCGACTAAATGCGTTGATTCTGGCCATAACGAAGAATATTATGATCTGATGTACGCTAAGAAAAATGGTTTCGTAGTCATTTCGCAAGAGAAGACTTGGCAACTGAATTGGGAAAAGATTCCAAATGGCAGAGTGATGATCGTCAACCCTAACTACGAAACAAGTATGGAAAGACTGTTTTGATTGCAGGGAACTCCCAAAACTCAGGGGGAAGCCTGATCGTTTTGAAAAATCTTGACGCATTATGCGGAATCAAGCATCATTGATAGTCTTGTACAACATCAAAAAACATATGAGAACTCATGTGTGTAAACTCAACTACTAGTCGTGAGGAAGAACCCAGTTTTGTATGAATCAGAAGTCAAGAAGGCTGTGAAAAGATGGCTAAGGTCAGAACATCCGGATTGGACGATTTGGAGCAAATGGCATTTCGATATAATTGCTGGTTCTTCTAAAAGTCAACCACTAATTGCTGTGGAATGCAAAGGTATCCCTTCCGAAAGAAAAAAGATCCATAGAGCAATTGGACAATGTCTAGACTACATGACGCCAACTGGATTCGCTGAGGTCTCTTGTTTCATGGCGATCCCCAAAGATTTCGTCTACAACGATTTAATACTCAAAATACTCGAATACCATGAACTGTCCATAGGATTGTTGACTGTGGATGATAACGGAGAGGTAACGATTCAAAGGGAAGCAAAGAAATCACATGTCAAAGATAGTTAAGAATGAATACACGTTCACGATTCACTCTCCTAGGTCTATCGTTGTGTGAATTATTCCTATTCCTCCACCGTCGAAATCACCGTCTCTATTGTGTCTGCCCAAGTCTTCTATATCGACATATGAGAACTTGCGAAACTCGTTTACGAAATCCTGCATCTTTTCTGATTTTTCTCTTTTTCCCTTACTCTTTATGGCTGACATCAAATCATCGAGGAAAAGTCTAACCTGAGGATTGCCCACGCCAATTCTCGTGAAAACTGGTTCGCCTATGCTTGCCCTGAGGTAATCATGCACGAAGCTGAACACGTCATTTGAGAAGTGACAATTGCCAAGGATAAAACCGATCCACGGGTAGAAGATCTCCCCCCACCATTGGAAGGGATGTCTCACTCTCACATCAACAAGATTATAGAGTTCTGTCATCTTTAGGGTCGTTCTATCTCCTATAAAGTAATTCAGTCTGGTCGCACTAACAAAAGCAAAATCACCTGGTTTGTGAAGCAATCCATATGAGCCTAAGCAGCCTGAGTGATTGGGCAAGTAGTAGGTCTTCTTCGGGATCAGACCTTTGACACCTTCGAAAGCTGGAAACCTCGACAGGAAGTAGAGTTGCTTTTTGTTGGTTATGCCCCAGGATGTACTTTTGGGCTTGTTCTTGTCCCTTTTAAACTGGTTTATTGTGATCTTCTCGAAATACTTCTTACTTTGGTAAACAATCGAGATGATGAAAATCAAGTCGCCCAATTCTATCGAGTCTATCCAATTGCCATAGTACTTAAACCGAACATGCGATTTGTTTCCATGAATGAAAATGGATTTTGTTGACAGTTCAAAATAGGGTCGCTGACCTTTGTCATTGAAACTGCGAACACTATTGACCACATCTTCTACGATACGGACCAAACATGGCTCACATAACTGTTGAACGTACCCCTTTGACAGTGCGGAAACTATCTTATCGGAGAAGCCTTTTTCGTATTTTGCAAAAGTGTCGCTCGTTGTTGCCTCCTTATATTTCTCCAAAACTTGACTGATACTCATCTTTCTTTCTCCACGTTTGCGCATAGATTTGACTTCATCTGTGTTTCAAGATAAAGAAAAGCCTTTCCACATGGTTTCCATCAATGCGTTCGGATGCATGCATGCGTGGCTGGAGTACACATCAGCAACGACAAAAAACGTCAGATTCGACAAAACATCAGGGATCGGCGCAGAGTTGGATCTAACAAGGGCCCAAGTTAAAGTTGGAGGAGGCATAACCGTCTCCGCAGGGTTAACAGTGGTAATGTTTCCTTTACCATTCACAATACAATTCGCAACTGTGCCAATCGGCGAATGGTCGACAATTCGCTCTCAAAACGTGAATATGGCAACTTTGAAGACACCGATAACTGTGGAGGCATCTGTTGACACAACAGTTGTGACCTTAGGCGAAGATATTACGGTGAGCGGTTGGGTGGTTCCACAAGCTGATTATATTACTGTACAACTAGTCACCGCAGGCGCAACCGTAGGTACCACAAAAACTCGAGCGGACGGCTCCTTCAGTTTGAGGTGGCAGCCAACCTACGCCGGCACTTTTACCTTGTGCATGCATGCAGTCTCTCTTCTTTCCACAATAAATGCACACATCCTCTTTCTCTCTTTCCTTAACATATTCTCTAATAGAAGTACTCCAATTGATCTCTCCAGAAACCAACTTCCCAAATCGATTCATCACAAAGCCAAACTGACGTTTACCAAACCCTGCCGAAGCTGAAATAATCTTCGCATACTGCCAAAACACAAGACCTCGAATAGTCTTCATCGCACGAAGAGGCAATCCTAGGACCAAACAATACTCTGAACCAAACCGCTTTTATCTCTTACCCCCCACGTTTCCACACATTTCGAAAAATCCTAACGCATTATGCCCAAAATTGTGCTATTATTGGTTTTGCGCAATTGGAGAAAGCATATGATTATCAACAATCATACCTATGTTGGGGAACCCATTCGACCGTAGGCTGTCAAATGCATGCAAATTTGCTTTAATTTTTCAAAATCCGACCTACTGGATGCAGATGTTGACCTACTGGATTCATTTCAAGCGTAAAAACGCAAAAGAAGCGCAAAAACGAAAGCTTTTTTAGCCGACAATTGCTTTGCATGCATGCATTATGCGGAATCGGCGTTTATTGGTTGTTTTACAGAATAACCAGAAACATATGAAGCCTACATGCATATATGGAATATTCATAATCGGTCCAACCGTTTACTGCATGATTAATTGGTCGGGCGGTTGGACAGAGAACATGCATGACATCCTCCTCGTACTTGTAGCTTTTTCAACAGGAATAAACGCAATCGCAACTGGAGCCCTCATCGACATGCACACCATGCATGCATGCAAGACGGTTGAAGTGACGCATAGCTACATTGCCTACTATAGAACACCTACATGCATGTGTAAACTCGCGAAGACCCGCATCGCGCGTATTTTTGAATTGTACGTATGCATACACCCAAGACTTTGACAACCGTCTACTGCAGCAGTTTTTTTTCACTCTATTCAAATCTATTAGCTTCTTCTATTGTACCTTTGGTGATGTCGATGACTACGCGGTTGAGGGTTATCTTGTAACAAAGACCTTTTTCTTTAACATAGTATTTTTGGACAAGTCCAGCTTCAAGGAGCTTTTCTAGAGCCCGGTACACGCTCTCTCTGTATTTAACTTCGAGTCCTCTCTTATTCAACTCTTTTAATACTTCGACCACTGTCATAGTCTGTCCAGCTATTATCTTTAGAATTTCCCTACGAAGATCGGAGTTGAGTGCTGCTACCACTTTTTCAATATCCATGATCTCTTCTGTGATTTCATGTTAGTTAAAGCACTTTGTTGCCACTACCATCATATCAGTGCATGATTCATCAACAATCCCTTTTGAACCTGAGAGTTCAACACCAATAATCGAAATGACCAAGAGAGAAAAAGCAGGGTGTTTATGAATGGTCAACTTCTTTAGGTTGTTAGATTCTGAAAGACATATTGTCTTTTGTCCCACGAATTTTGTAGCGGATACATATATAGGATGCCCACACGGCTGCTGGTATTGCTATGGTCCAGCCTCAAGACGTAGGGGCTTTGAACGGAGTTTTGGAGAGTTTAGACAATTCAAATTAAGGTTGACCGAGAGAGATATTGAGAAAATAGGACTCGCTTTTGCCGATGGCAATGTAGGTTCTCTTTGCGTAAAAAAACAAAAGGAACTCGTTGCACAGGCGTTAAAACGAAGATTTCCGCTAAGAATCGGCTCTGTCTCAGAACCTCTTGGGCTCCCTTTAGAGAGAAAACATCGTCATACCTACAAGATTATTGAAAAACTGGGCGAACATCGGTATCCTTACATTGTTTGCACCAAAAGCCCCCTTGTGGCTACGCCAGAATACGTTAGTCTCATAAAGTCTACTAATGGAGTCGTGCAAGTCTCCCTTATTTCAACTAATGAACAGTTACTGCAACACATAGAATCTAGACCAGGAGGGCAGACGCCTTCAGCTAGTTCACGCCTAAAAGCCCTCAAGAAATTAGCAGATGAAGGTGTTTGGACGACATGTAGGATTCAACCGATGATTCCTGGAGTAACTGAAGGAGGTATGGAAGATTTGATTTTTGCACTAGCTGAAGCCGGAGTGAATCATGTTATAGTTGAATTTATGAGAATACCCCAAAGCCATGCTAGGGATATGAGTGCTAAATTCAAAATTATACTCGAGAAATACTGCCAGGCCGGAGGAATCATCCATGATGATCTGAGGAAATACGACTACAATCTCTATGCGTTCTACAAATCCTTCGAAGACTATGAATTCGCTGGTGGTCACTTGTTTTTTTCGAAGAGAGAGAAAGCACGTCTGATGCCTCGATTCGCCGATATTGTTAGGAAAGCTAACAAGGAATTTGCAGCCAAAATGACTTTTGCAAGTGGCGACGAGGAAACACAATACCTCAATTTTACAGAGAACTGTTGTGGTATAGATCAACTGCCAGGTTATTCAGGTTACTCTACATGCACAATCCAAACTATGCTAAAAATAGCCAAGAACAAGGGGAAGGTCACACTGGCAGATATGAAGCGATATTACAGTCCTAACATGAGCAAATTCGAACAAGTATGGAAGAAGAAAGGCAAGAAGGGCCGGTATTTCATCGAAAATAGAGTTTTCAAAATGAGAGCTGAGGTCAAAGACAACGAGATTGAATATGCTTATGATGAAACTTATGTTCCAAGTTGAGACGCGAGAGGGTTTAGCTTGGATTTCATTCCATATGTGAAATACCTTTTAGCCCCTGACACACGCTTCGAAAGAGACCATAAAATATTCTTTGGTCCAAATGGGAAGGTGGCAAAGGGAGAACCCTTGATTAACTATGGATGGGGGTACGGCGGCCTCAAAGATTTTGTTAGAACCTACTATGAAGTAGCTAAAGGCACCACAGAACATTTTGAGGATTATTATGGAAACTTGAAGAGGTTCAAGGGAGACTTCCTCAACAAGATGAGCTCTGATAGGCTTGTGCAACTTCCTTTAAGAGGACTGATTACGGCACGGATCCACCAGAATTTGTTCATCCCAGTACTTGCCGTCGACTTCACATCGATCAGTTTCAAGTATTGCGAGAGCTGCATACGGCTTTGGGAAGATCGAGGTTTACCACACCAGATAAAGCAATGCCTAGGGACAGACAGACTTAGTCAAGAAATCAGAGGAATGAGATGCACCCGCGGTGCTTGCAATGAATTGTGCGGAAACTACGAAAACTGCATCCTAAACTACACGAGTCTGGAAGAAAACCCGAAAACTGAACAAAAAATATTGGATTGTCTTTCTGCACTGATCCGATTGTTGCGTGAAAATATTGAACCACATAAAGTCTTTGAATGTCGTAGTCGAGAAGCCACTGACAAGAGACCGCACAGAGTCGGAAAGTTCGGGGTGGATCAGAAGTGCTTTGAGAGACCAGTGCGATTCGACTTTCAGCCAATCAAAAGAAGGCATGTTGACCCAAAGACGTGGAAAGGCATCCAAGATCAGCGAATAGACCACGGGGCACACCATATCATTGACTTAATTCCAAGTCATTTGTTGCCAGATATACGCAAAGAGGAAACAAGAAGGACCGATGTTAGCGCTCCATTAGAAGCGACCGGAGTTTTGGAGAAATTCATGAAAATGGCTAACATTAGGTTTGAGATGAAGATTAATCTCTCACATTATTGTAGCCACTGTGATGGACAACACAGATTATTGCGGGTTCCAATAAGTGCCATGTTCAAAACTGATCAGGCCTATGCTCAAGAAGCAGGGTTCGGAAGGGCACTCTGGCAATTGCTTTGGGAAGAGTTTTCAGAAGAGATGTGTGAAAAATATCCAAGGGAATGTCGGATAAGTGACAGCCCAATTTTGAAGAGGGAATTAACTGTCTCTGCACTAACCAAAGCTGAGAAAAACAATCGGAACTATGACTATGCGGTGGATCTCAAGGCATTAACAGGTAGTTCAGGTTGGTTAGTATTCAGCCTCACAACAGGTCTTTGGAAGAAAGGTGGTTTTCATGAAGCCACGTTTGAACCAGAAAAATATATTCAATACTGGGAAGATATGCTTGTAAATATCCCATCGGATCAGGAGAATTGCAGGAGCTTATGGTATGTAGTGGTTCCCAGCACGGAAGAACAATTTTTTGATGAGACCGCTCCGAGTGGAGTTAGTGATATGAGTATATTACTCAGTACAATATCAAAAGGAAATAGTCAACAAGTCTTTAAACCTGTGGTGGTTTTCAACAGTACACCAAGAAAAGGTGAAGCTAGACATGAACTGCGGAAGCTCGCAACTCCGCATCAGTTTCAGCAGACTACGATTTATCCAGTTTTACAGGAACTTTTAGGAGAGGTGAAATAGATTGAGCGATACAGAAACTTTGGTTGAAGAACTAAAAAGTGCTGTTAGAAAATTCGTGCATGACCGAGCTTGGGAGAAATATCATAATCCAAAGGATCTTGCGGAATCTATTTGCATAGAGGCCGCTGAATTACTTGAGTTGTTTCAATGGATTACTCCTAACGAGGCATTATCATGGAAGGATGTGCCATCAAAAACAAAACATATCGAAGAAGAACTTGCGGACATCATTATCTACAGTTTGAGTATGGCAAACACGATGGGAATAGATGTGGCAAAGGTTGTTGCAGGAAAACTTGAGAGAAATAGGATCAAATACCCGGTAGAAAAATATCGTGGAAAAGCACATTTATAGAGCCAATCGGAAGTGTTGATGTGACTAGGCGTAAGACTCGCATTCATGAGAACCTTTGGAAGGAGATGAAGAGAAAACACGTAGATGAGTGGGAGCCCAGTGAAAATGATATGGACTGGCTACTAACGGTCGTGGAGAAAATGAAAATTGGCGGTCGCTGGGTCTTGCCTGATGCCGGGGCTACCTTTGAGAAAGTTGCTCCAAACCACTTGAGGCTAGAATCTATCGTAACCGATGACCCTTTAAACGCAATGATAGCGATTGAAAAGACAAGGAAAGTCGGAGAGAGAGCGGCAATAAAAGTGGATATAGAGAAAGCGGCGGATTACGTTCTATTCCACTTGTAGCTCGAACAGCTTTCCCAGATTCCCACACCATTTGTGTGAACGTAAAGAAAAGAGATTTAATGTAGTCGAGTGATAATTTGTCTCTACGCTCTTAAGACCGAGTGTGTCTCAGAAGCTAAAAAGCGTTGAGGATACGAAGGGAAGCAATGTGCCCATGCCATCAGAGAAGGAAGTTTGGAAGTTCATGTTCAAGGAGTCTAAGCCCTATAAGTTCGAGTATGTGAAAGAGTTCGAGCCTTTAAGGGTTAGCATTGAAAGGAAAACAATCTACGTGAATAAGGATGTTCTTACGAATGTCATAAAGGATTTAGTTGAGGCTGGACTTGACTGGAAGGATGTAATGAGAAAAAACCTGATGCACGAGAAAGCTCATAAACAATACTTCAAATGGAACCAAAGATGGGGCGTCGCTGCGTCGAAATACGGGTGGCTTGCGAGCTATCTGACAGATATCATCATAGATAGAATATACTTCAAAGACAACGCTTGGTACCAGAAGTCGCTATTAGCAGATTCGCGTTACGCCTTCGAAACCATACGAAAGGATATTTGGAATATTTTCCCCACAGTTGCCTCTAGGTCTCACTTTCTTTATACTCAAGCATCCTACTGGGTAGCAATAGGTGCGATCACATTAGATGAAGCTGCGAACCTGTACCCCGAGAAGGCTGATTACATCGTTGAGCTATCTGAAATGTTCAAAAGGATAAAAAGTGAACAAGATCTTGAGTGGGCTTTTCCAAAGGCAAAAAGAACTTATCTTAAAAGCTTTTCTTCCGAGCGTACGTAAGTACCTATATGGACGCGCCGCTAAGTTTGGTTTTTCGGCATCAGTCGAAATCTGGGTTTTTCCAGAATAGGTACACCTTTGTCTGAATGAGAAAGCTAAGGATTTTGATCATTCGTGCCAGCTTCTCTATGTCTGCACGGTCCACACACTCACAGAACTCGTTATGTTTCATGTAGGCGCGGCCTGTGGATGCTATGCGCTTCCGATAAACGCCTCCAGCCTTTGAGACGTGCTTGAAAACCGTTCTGACTTTTTTGATAAGGCCTGGGTCCTCGCGCATTCTTTGAATCGTATACTTGGTTGAACCGAGCAAGACGCTTAAGCGCTAGACTCAAGTGGTTTATGGATGCTTCCTTGACCCATCTTTTATAGTCCTTCGTTGCGAAGTGAGTGTGCTCCCCAGAGATTCTGCGACTGTGCATGCATGCAAAAACGACAAAGACGTAATTGTTTACAACGAAGAATTGTTCAAAATCGGCTTCGATCTGGGCAATACACTTCTAATAATGGCGAAAGCATTGGTGATTGAACGTTACAGAAAACTGATATGGGGCACGGATAGACGAGCGTTACCAACAAGAAACGATATTAAAGGTTTAGAAACGACCTTTTACGCAATTGAAGGGAAAAAGAGAAAATAGACTGCATGCATACATTTTGAAATAGTCACGTTTAAATAAATCCACTTTTTAGCAATTATACGGTAACCGCATTAGGTGATGTCAATTTGAAATTTTTTAAAGATGATGGTAAAGAGCGTATTGATGCAGACTCGCCTAAAGAAGTTACTTTGGAAGTCGTTTTAGCGGAAATAGATAGACTTCCTACAGAAGATTCGTTTTTAGGATTAGTTCATGAGAAGGACGAAATAATTCAGTTTGTGAGATTTGAGGAAGACGGTTGGTTGATAGATGTTCCAGTTGGGGATGAAGAAGGTAATTATTCTTATAGTTTACAAGATGATGATTTAACAACAGAAAAAGTTAAGGCAATTATTAAGAGGTTTTTTGTTGGAGAGAATTGGAAATCTCTATGCAATTTAAGGAAATTGCAACAGAAACCAGAAGTTGAAGAAAACAAAAGAAGAATAGAATGTTTCAAGGAAGTTGGAGATGAAGGGGCTGTGATGATATCAGAAGAGACTTTATCTAAAGAAGAATTCATTAAAAAACTTGAGAATTTTCCGAATTCTTCAAATGATACAACCTATGGTATTATAGCGGAATTATCAAAACCATTTGTCATGGTCAAAAGACCTAATGGTAAATGGGAAGTAATACTCGATTTAGAAAACCCACATATAGATATAGAAATAAGTGAAAGCGAAAAAGAGTCTTTGGATTATGAGGAAATTGACGATATTAAAAAATGGGTAAACGAAAATTTTTGAATGTGAAAAATGTGGTAACATTATAGCACAACCAAAAGAACTAACTAGAATCAAAAGATAAAGCAATATTGTGAGAAAAAGCAATTATTCCATAGACAGCAATAATCATTTTTAAGCATGGAACATAAATTTCTGAATAGTCTGGTGTTGAATCTTGACAACAAATGAGAAAGCGGAAAAGAAAGGTTTAGAGATAACAGACTGGGTAAAACTTGTTGGCGTTATGGCATCAATTTTAGTGGCTATCACAATGTTGCTAAGTGCTAGTGAAAATGTTCCTTCGTGGTGGTTTCAATTCTCTTTGATTTTTTTAATGGGACTTGTGTTCTCTGTGCCATGTATGATTTTTGCCAAACCTATTTCCAAAAGAGTAAAGAAATTGAAACTAGAGAGAAAACAAAATGCAATTACACGAAAACATTTTGCAGAGTTCAAAAACCTTGTAGATGCCTCTAAGAAATTCAACCGTTCCATACGAGACATTTTACAAAGTTTGAGAACACATTACGCGAGTGAGATTAAAAGCCCAATGACTATTGATACATTGCAGAGTTACAATGAATCAGAAATACAAAGGATGTTCTACTATATAGATAAGGAACTGGAAGAATCGAACAAGACTTTTCGTGACGTTTGTCTTATAATGAAGCATTTTGAGTTTGTTTTGAACATCTATAAGAGATATCTAAAAATCATTAACGGATTTGCAAGAGGAATAGAGAATGTTACAAAAAAACCAATAGCAAAAGGCATTGAAAAAGAGTTTGAGAGTTTCCGAGAGAAATACAACTATTTTGTGAAAGACTTCCAAGACTATTGCCAAAAGGTAAATCAAGAACTTGGAGAAAGAGAGTTTCCAGAATGGGCTATTGAGCATGTTAAGAAGTGGTAGCAAAACGAAGAACCAAATAACCGAACCCTGAAGGGACGCACAACTGAAGCCTAGATTTGAATGAATCTGCGCACACAACAAAAAAGCCGAACCAAACACGCATGCGAGCACAAACGCCCAGTAACGCACGCACAAAAATCGAAAAGTAAAGACATGCAACGCCGACAGCCAACACGCCGACACCAAGACTTCATGAATGTGTGAACATACACAAAGAGCAATTTTTTAAGGCGCCACTAAACGATTAATAACGGGCGATTGGCGAAAGACAAGAAGTCGACTTTTAGTCGGTTTTCATGTCGTTCACCTTCACCAGTCGCCCAAAATTCGACCTACTCGATTGTTTTACGAAATCCGACCTACTGCATCGCTTTTCTCAGATTTTGACCTACTGGATCGACTTTTTTACCAAAAAACGCCTAAAACGCGCCGCTTCGAAACGTTTATATGCGCGAAAAGGCGCTTTTTGCATGGTGAACGACATGAAACCCAAAATTGAAAACAGTTTAGAAAAGGCGAAACAGATAGCAAAACATTTAGAAAAATCTGATTTTCCAAGCAACGTCAAACAGCAAATAACGTTAGGCGTTGCGTTCGGCGTCAAAAACGACACGATCATTAAAGGCGCCGTTTCGACTTTAAGCGCAATGGAAACAACGAAAGCTGAACGTGAAACACCGCAACCGTCGACGCCTATCGACTATACACCTATAGAGCGCGTCATTGCGAATATGCTACAAGAATCGACGAGAACAAACATATTAGATAGCGGCGGCGCTTACGGTCGACATTGGCAAAAAAACAGAGCAATAGACGACTTTCGAAAGTTAAATGCGTGTCAAACAGAAATACACGCGCCGCACTACTATAAAGACTTTAAAGGTAAACGGCGAAAAATGGACGGCGAAATATTGATCTATTACAACGTATTCGCCTATTTGACGAATTTCTTAGAGATCGACGACGACGCAAAAATGCTTAATGAAGCATTCGACGAATTCGCCGAACGTGACGAAAATAAACGCGCTGGTTGGTTCGCACTCATGCAACAATTCGCCGAAGACGAAATAGAAAAATACGGTTTTACAAACGGTGGAACCGTCAACACATACAACTATGAAAATTTGTTAAGTCAAGTCTTGCAATTCGTGTGGCTACACAAAAACGGCGACGAATACGACACCTATATAATGCTACAGATACATAACGGCGCCGACGTGCGCGGCGGTTACACCAAGCCTAAAATTTTCCGTGTGTTAGATCGTGACTACTTTATCATAGCGCAAAACGACGTAAACGTAAGATGCGAATGTCGCTACTGTAACGCATACAGCGACGACGGCGCGTATAATTGGCAAATGAACGACGCCGAATACTGGGAGACACAAAAAACGTTAGACGACAAAACGCCTAATATTCCATTGACGAAGCGAATAAAATGGCTTAAGGACAAAAACGGAAAATACGGCGCCGACGAAGCCTTATGCAAAAAGTGTGGTAAACCGTTAGAATTCGCCGTTATGGAGACATTCTAAAAATGACAAAAGAAAAATGCGTTAATTGCGGCGAACAACTCATTGACACTTACACGCGCAACGGTTTACCGATACTGATATGTCCACACGTCAAAATGAGTGCGACGCGCTCGCTCGCTGGTATACCGATACACACGGAAATTCAATGCACATTGAGCGTCAACGGTTTAATGCGTTCGTTCGAAGCCTTAAAGAACGGCGTCGACGTGACGCTTGAAGACTTACGCGAAGCAACGCAACACACGGTATCAAACGCTACTTTGCTTGAGCAAGCGAACTTAGCGCTTATGCTCGGTTTACCAACCGACGACTTAGCCAATTTATTCGAATGCGCGTTTCAACTAGGCTTAGCCGTCGGAATCACACCGCAACGCGCAATAGAAGCGCTATGTAAAGGTGTTGGACGTCGAAGTCGTTTGATACTCGACAACATCGGAATCACCTTTAAACCGACCGACGCGTATAATTGGTTTAAATCCGAAAAGCATGCAGACACATTAACAACCGACCAAAAAACGGAAGCATGGCAAAAATACGCTCTACATCTGATACGAGAAAAGGCGAAAGCGTTACAAAATTAGCGCTACAGTCTACAATTTAGAGATATAACCGTCATATCTCTAAAAACCTCTATTTTTTACGATTCAACGTGTAGCCTTCTTTATAGACCCCCTATAGCCCCCCCTAATTTTTTTTGTTGGGTACTGAAAGTCTTTGGTTTGACCGTTTTATCACGTTATTTGCGTATGTCTCTCTTTAGACCCCCTATACGGGGGGAGGGGTCATAGACTTGACCTTCAGAATCTGTTTTTTGGAAGCAAGGTTCTATAATCCATGTAATAGAGATATCCTTGCAAAACCCGCTTTTTTTATGTTTGAAAATCTTGGGTCAAACGCCTTGTTTCTAGGTGGACTGACTAGACAGGTTTCTGATGCATATTTTATTATAGAAGAATTTTATAGAAAGAAGGGGTAAATGATTAGGTTAATTCCCGCTATACTAAAAACGTTGGAGGCGGGCTAGAAAAGAAATGCCGTACATTAAAAAAATTGAGTTAAGAGGCTTCAAATCTTTTGGTCCGAAAACCACTAGCATAACACTAGATAAAGGCTTCACGGTGCTCACTGGGCCAAACGGAAGCGGAAAAACCAACATTGTAGATGCGGTCTTATTCGGGTTGGGCGAACTAAGTGCTAGAAGACTGCGCGCCGAAAATTTTGCAAAACTTATTTTTCACGGTTCTCCTAATGCAGGTGTAGAAAAAGCGAAAGCTGCAAAAGTTGTTATTCAATTTGACAATAATGACCATCGCATACCAGTTGGCACCAACACTGTAACCATTTCTCGTGAAGTCCGCAGGAATGGTCAAAGCGTTTATCGGCTCAACGGGAGGAGGATTTCAAGATTTCGCATAGTCGAAATGTTATCTATGGCTGGAATCAGCCCAACCGGACACAACATTATTGTGCAGGGAACAATCACGCGCATGGCTGAAGTCTCTCCTCATGAACGCAGAAGAATCATAGAGGACTTAGTTGGCATTGCTCAATACGACGTTGAAAAGGCTGAGGCCGAAGAAAAGCTTCGAGCCGCCGAAATATCTATTCGGACGGCCATGGGGCGAATAGACGAAGTGCAGAAAAGAGTTGACGACCTGGAAAGAGAACGTAATGACCTACTTTGTTACACTTTCATCCAAAACGAAATCAAACGATTTGAAGCTATGAAACTCTCTCATGACATTTCGGAAGTGAAGAAAAAAATCGAAAAGATAGCGTCCAATGTTGAAGAGGTTGGCACCAGAGTTGAAAAGTTAAGGCAATTAAGAGAAGGTCTCAGAACTCAGCGTCATGAAATTGAAACAGAATGGAGAAAACTTAGTTCAGAAACGGTGGAGGAAGGCAGTACACAAGTTCTTGAAGTTCAAATAAAGATAGGTGACATCAAATCGAAATTAACTGAACTGACGACCAAGATAAGCGCAGGAACAATGAGTCTCGAAGGGCTCAAGAAGGTGAGAGAGAATAGCCTTCAACAGTTAGAGCCTATTAAGAACGAGATCGCTGAAAGCCGCAAGAAAGTTCAACAATTGAAACGGCAACATGATCGTTTATCCAAAGAGGTTGCAATTAAACGGTCCGAACACGACTCCATCTCAAGTGAAGCAGCACAACTAAGAGCAAATTTAGGCGAAAATAGTAAGAAAATCAGGGAAATGGAGCAACAATTAGACAAATTTTATCAAAATCTGTTCGTTCTTCGAAGCGATCACGCCAGAGGTCAAGCCACAATTAAGGTACTTTCACGCAGACTAAACGACATTAACACTCGCAAGGAGAGATTCACGTCTAGCCTTGAAGCACTCAAAAAATCTTTTAGAGACCTTAAAGAGGTGAAGAAAAAGCAAGTAAAGCAGCTGAAAACTCTTCAACAAGCACTGGAACGAAAGAAAGCGCAAAAAGAGTCCATGGAGAAGGAGATTGTTGAGGCCGGCAAAATTGCTGGCACTGCTCGAGAGGCCGTGGTGGAATTTGCTACTCAGCGGAAATTGGCTGAACGTATTGCAAGAGAGGAAAAGGCGTTAAGGAACATCGAAGAGCTTGGAGAACTTGGCGTCATCCCGGGCATATATGGGCGACTCAGAAACTTGGTCAAGATAGATCGTGGTTACGAACAAGCAATAGAGGCGGCTTCAGCTGGCTGGTTGAATTCCATTGTTGTCCAAGATTTTAACGTTGCATTCACGTGTACAGAAACACTTACACGCTTGAAGCTAGGTAGAATCAAGATAATCCCTGTTCAAGAATTATCTAATATCAAGCCTGTGAGGCCCAAGAAAATCAGGGATATAAGCGGGACCGCCTCCATGTTTGTTAAATGCGCAAAACAGTATGAACCCGCGGTTGTTTTCGTTTTTGGGGACACTTTGATAACGAGGGATGATAAGACTGCGCTCTCTGTTTCTCGCGACGGCTATCGAACGGCTACCGTTAACGGAAATGTTTACGAGACTGGTGGAGGGATAGAAAGTGGTTATTATCGGGCTCCTATCGACTTTTCTTCAATTATTCCAAGTGAGTCAGCTGTTGAAAGCTTGAACCAGGCAGTAAGTGCCCTTCTGGAACACTTGGTAAGGAGAGAAACTGACGTAACCAGCTTCGAAGAAGAGATTGAGAAAACCCGAGTAGAATTCACTCGATTAACCGAGGCAATACATACACTTGAAGGTGAAATTGAACGATTACACAAAAGCATCAAATATACGAAACGAAATGTTAAGCGCATCGATAAACACGTTCAAAACGTTCAAGGGCGTCTGGAAAAAGAGAAGGCACAAATAGTTCTTCACAAGGTACAGCGTAACGCTATCAAAAGAGAAATACAAAAACTACGTAACGAATTGATTAATTTACGACGAAAAGTGGATTTATCTCAGATTCAGGAAATGGAGATTCAGAAGGAAAGGTTAGGAGATGAAATTATAGAGTTACGGCAAAATCTTGGCAGCATAGAAACTGAACTTGCAACTCTTCAATCCAAGTTGAATAACGTTCTCAAATTAGGTGCCGACAACATTAGAATTCAACTTCGAAAGGTAAGACAACAGTTCTCTACCGTTGAAAAAGAAGTTGGAGAAGCCCTTGAACAGAAGGAGATGCTTGAAAGAGAACTTCCCGAACTTGAGAAGTCAAAGGAAGACTTGTCTCGTTCAGTTTTAACCGCTAGGAAAGAATCCAAGAAATTTACGTCTCAAATTGACTACATTGACAAGAGGTTGCACCGATATGACCTAGAGTATGAGCGAGCCGATCAGTTGTTCAACAAGCTTCAACTCAACCTCCAAACATTCCAACTGCAGCTGGATCAACGCAACCTTCGATTGAAGGAGTTTGGTTACGAAGAAACCTTGGAAGTATCGCCGAAACAACTTGAATTAGCTGAATCATCTGTTAAATTGATGCGTTTCGAGCTGGAAAGGCTGGGTGCTGTGAATCAGTTGGCTCTGTCACACTATGCTGACCAAGCTTCACGATACAAAGAACTATCTATACGCATGAACGAGTTGGAGCTAGAAAAACGGGCTATACTTTCATTTATGGATGAAATTGAACAGAAAAAACGTAAGATTTTCCTGGAGGCTTTCAACCAAGTAAACGAAAACATCGGTAGGTTTTTCTCCAAACTCACAGGTGGCGGGGAATCTGCTTTACGACTTGAAAAACCTGAAGAACCGTTCGCTGGCGGAATAGATATGGTCGTTCAGTTCCCTAGCAAGCCACCCATCCTTGTGAGTGGAGCCAGCAGCGGAGAAAGATCAGTAGCAGCAGTTGCCTTCATATTCGCTCTGCAAGACTTCTTACCCGCAACTTTCTACCTATTCGACGAGGTTGACGCACATCTGGATGCACTTCACGTGGAGAAGCTGGGGGCGCTGTTAGCTGAGGAATCAACGAATTCTCAGTCTCTAGTTATTACGTTAAAGCCTGAGATGGTTAGCAAAGCAGGGAGGATATACGGCGTATACGAGCGCGGCGGAGTCTCCCATGTGGTTTCCGCTACGTTTAAGGGGGCGGGCTAATGTCGTCGTCCATTGAAAAACCCTTCTATTTTCAACCTCCTTTGAACGTACTCTTCGAACTTGATAAATTGCAAAAGATATTGCCATGGAACATCAGCATTTCGTTTCTATTGACATCCTTCTTGAATGAGATGGAAAAAAGAGGGGAGGTCGATTTTAGGGCTTCAGGGGTGGCGCTCGATTCTTCTGCCACTATATATCTCATGAAGTCTAAGCTTCTGCTGAAGCTAGAGGAGCCTCCGCTTCCTCCGAAGCCTCCACCAGATTTTTCGCCTCCGCCTTTGTTTCTCCCTCTTCGTTACGAATTGACATCTACTACGATTCAGCATTTGTTAACTGTGCTGGATGAAGTGCTAAAGGGTGAACGCTTATTCGGATTGAAAACACGTTCGGAACCTATCTTGCCGTCTCCTCCGGATTTTCTTCCTCCAGTTGATTTGTACATGATGGAGATCGAGGAGAAGATGAAGAGCTTGTGTCGTCTTCTGCGGCAACTTGTAAGTGGAGGAAAACTCGTATTCTTTTCTAAGGTGATAGCTGGACTAGAAAAATTGGAAGCAATCAAAACGTTCATTACTCTTCTCTTCCTTGCGCAAACAGGTAAAGTCGCCTTATGGCAGGAGGAAGATTCTAGCGAAATTTTCATAACTCTCCCAGAGGGTCCTGTTGTTGGAGGAGATAGAGCGGAAATCATCTGAGCTACTTAGCGAAGAGAAGTTAAAACGTGATTCAGCTTTATTAGAGGCTGCTCTCTATGTGGCGGGGCGCCCTCTGGATCTCAGGACGTTAGGATCTATCATTAAGACTCGTTCCAAGAGGAAGGTTCAAAGGCTGGTAAGCATTCTTATGGAAGAGTATAAGAATCGTGAAACCGCCCTTGAAATCTTGGAGCTTGAGGATAAACGGTTTGTTTTGCAGTT
>Ga0209991_10000033_pt1 | contig 52360 bp, 51 predicted proteins | sample ChitaG_FD_183167 | JGI IMG/M metagenome (GOLD analysis project Ga0209991, IMG submission 183167) | Deep subsurface microbial communities from South Pacific Ocean to uncover new lineages of life (NeLLi) - Chile_00310 metaG (SPAdes)... | ecosystem: Environmental > Aquatic > Marine > Oceanic >... | reverse complement strand
AAGAGCTAGGGAAGAGGCTCTATCCCAACCATTTCCCGGACCGTTGTAGCGAACCACCCATAACTGGTTGCCTCTAGAATCATACTTGATTGTAGCATAGTCCATGTTGGCGCCGAGGAGGGCTGAGCCTTCACTGCCACCGGTTACGTAGACGTTGCCTGAGTTATCAAGAGCTAGGGAAGAGGCTCTATCCCAACCATTTCCCGGACCGTTGTAGCGAACCACCCATAACTGGTTGCCTCTAGAATCATACTTGATTGTAGCATAGTCCATGTTGGCGCCGAGGAGGGCTGAACCTTTACTGCCACCGGTCACGTAGACGTTGCCTGAGTTATCAAGGGCCAGGGAATAGGCTTTATCCTCTTCATTCCCCGGACCGTCATAGCGGGCTACCCATAACTGGCTGCCTAGAGAATCGTACTTTACAGTAGCGTAGTCAAAATCGGTGCCGAGGAGGGCTGAACCTTTACTGCCACCAGTCACGTAAACATTGCCTGAGTTATCAAGGGCCAGGGAATAGGCTTTATCCTCTTCATTCCCCGGACCGTCATAGCGGGCTACCCATAACTCATTGCCTAGAGAATCGTACTTTAAAGTAGCGTAGTCAATTTTTTTCAAGGAGTAAAGAAGTGAATAAGAAACTAAAGAATCATACTTGACTGTAGCGTAATCAAAGTTGATGCCTGAGCCTCTACTGGCGCCAGTCACATAGACGTTACCTGAGTTGTCTACGGCGATGGAATTGGGTTTATCCCAACCATTCCCCGGACCGTTGTAGCGCGCCACCCATAATGGTCTTTTGTTTTTATGGCCGCACGTGACTGCCGCAACGAGCAGCAGCAACCATACTGCAGCAGTTATTATGCGCTTCATGAATTCCTCCATATTCGCATTCAATTTACACCAATTGTACACAAACGTTTTTGGTTGTCAACTTGTTCCGCGGAAAGTAATGAGAAGTAAGAATAACACGGTATGGTTTATTGATGCAAGTTACTTGAAGTGATCCCAGCCGCGAGGCTCGAGCGGCTTTAACTCTCCCCCTATCTCAAGGAACGCCCCTCCGCCCCCCTCCCCCTTCTCGATGCGGCCGATGCAATGGATGGGAAGTCCGGCGATACGGTCGGGGAGTTCAGCAGGCGCGGTGAAGAGCAATTCGTAATCCTCTCCACCGTTGAGTGCCAGCGAGTCCCAGTGACCGCCGTACTGTTCGGCAAAAGCCAGAATCTCTGGATGCCGCGGCAGGCGTTCATGCTCCACAACGAGCTTGACCTTGCTTGCCTTGGCCAATCTGCCTGCATCGGTTGAGAGGCCGTCAGATACGTCCATGCACGCCGAGACCTTTCCCCTAAGCGCTATCCCCAGAGCAATGCGCGGTTTGGGTCTAAGATGGCGGCGTTTTGCATCCTCAAACCCTTCTACTCCACTACACAGCGCCTGCTGCCCAACTCGAGACAGGCCTGGGAATCCGGAGAGATAAAGCAGGTCGCCTGCTAAAGCTCCTGAGCGAAGCAGAGGATCGGTGGTCTTGCCCAGTGCGGTGCAGCTTAAGATCAGCTTATCTGACGCAACGCTATCCCCTCCTGCAATCTCTACTCCCAACCGACCACAAACCTCTTCCATACCGCTATAGAGACGCTTAAGGAAATCTATCTCGCAGCGAGGGGGCGCAAAAAGATTCAGCAAGAAACAGATAGGTTCTGCACCCATAGCGGCTAGGTCCGAGAGCGTCGCTGCGGCTGCCTTGAAGCCTATGTCTTCGGGTGAGAAATACAGCTTTGAGAAGTGAACGCCCTCCACGTAGGAATCCGAGGTAACAACCGTCCCGTCTCTAAGCACCAGGGCATCGTCGCCTATGCTTATACGAACCGCAGGATTCCTGGTCTTTACCCAGGTCGCAAGCCGCTCAAGGAACCCATCCTCCCCCAGGTCCTCAAGGTTCAACATCCTTAAGGGCCTCTCGGATAAGCTCGGCACGTTTGCTGTCGCGCTGCTCCGGCGAAAGTTCCTCGTCGAAGAAGAACTGCAGGTTCGCAGGTCGGGTAAGTATCATAAGCCTATTGATCTTCGCTGCATCGAGTTCTTTCAAGGAACCAAGCCCCAACCGCAAAGCAGAGAGTAGGTTAAGTGCCTCCTCGCTGGTAAGGGTACGGGCATATCGGAGGATTCCAAAGGAGCGCATGACCTTATCCTCGATGTAGGTGTCCATCTTGGTCGAAAGGTACTCTCGTGCGTCGCGCTCGTAGCGGATAAGCTGCTCTGTCATCCTGATTAAGGTCTCAACGATCTCCTCCTCGCTCTGCCCAAGGGTGCGCTGGTTGGAGATCTGGAAGATATGTCCCTTGGTCTCGGTGCCCTCGCCGTACGTACCTCGTACTGAAAGTCCCAACTGCAGAACTCCGCGCAATACGCGGTCTATCTCCCTGGTAAGCACCACCCCAGGCACATGGATGAGGATTGACGCGCGCATCCCGGTCCCTACATTGGTAGGACAAGCGGTAAGAAAGCCGTAGCGCTCGCTATAGGCAAACGGCAGCGCCGAGTTCAGACGTTCTTCGATCTCGCTTGTGCGCTTGAAGGCCTCTTTAAGGGAAAGCCCTGATGCAAGAACCTGAAGCCTGAGATGATCCTCCTCGTTTATCATCAAACTGAATGTCTCGTCTTCTGTGGCAAAGAATCCTCTCTGCCCCTTGCTTTTCAGGAAATCCGCTGAGATCAGATGACGCTCCAGAAGGAACTGAGCTTCAAGTGGCGACAGGTCCTCCACATTGACAACCCCGCGTCCGTTAGAGATAAGCACCTCAGTCAACGCTCGATTTATGCTGGAAACCAGTTCCTTCTGTTCCTGGGGAGACGCTTTTGGAAGGAAGGATACCCCGGCCACGTTGCGTGCAAGGCGTATACGGGAGCTGATAACGATGTCAGCCTGGGGCCCTTTGCCTGAAAGCCAGGCTCCAACCTTACTGGCCTTCAGTCCGCTCTTCATATTTCTTAAGGTCATCTCGTATCCTTGCGGCTTTTTCGTATTCCTCCTGCTGGATCGCCTTGATAAGCTGCTGTCTCAGGCGTTTCTTTTCTATCTCGACAAAAACAGGAGAAGTTTTCTGATCCCCTGCAGCCTCGCGACCGGTATGCTGGGTGGTGCCCTGGATGCGGGAAACGAGCTTCTCCACATGATTCCCAAACTCCTGGTAACATCTCTCACACCCGAATCTACCAAGGCGGCGGAACTCTGCCCAGCTCATCCCACACGCAGAACACCGCAGCTCCTCATCCTCGCCCTCCCCAAGTTCCTTGAGAAGCTCGATGAACATCTGTGAAAGCGGCTTATGCTTCTCTAAAAGATACCCCTTCTTTGACGCACAAGCCTTGCACAGATGCCTTTCGGCAAGATTTCCGCTTGCGTCAACCTCGGTAATCAAAACCTCGGCTTCGTTCTCGTGACATTCTTCACAGAGCATTACATCTTCCCATCTATAAGGTTGTACTGTCTATCGGTGAACCTCTTAATTATAGGATTATGTGAGACGATGACAAACGTAACATTAAGCTTATCGTTAAGGTCAGTAAACACCCCCATAACCTCTCGTTCGGTCTCCAGATCCAGATTACCGGTTGGTTCATCTGCCAGCACAAGACGTGGATTATGCACCAACGCCCTTGCAACGGCAACGCGCTGCTTCTCGCCACCTGAGAGTTTGACAGGCAGGAAATCGGTGCGATCAGCCAGACCTACCTCAACAAGGACCGCATTGGCGCGCTCAAATGCCTCAGTCCTGGAAATTTTTGCTATAAGCAGGGGTAAGGCGACGTTCTCAATGGCAGAAAACTCAGGCAGCAGATGGTGGAATTGGAAAACGAATCCAATCTCACGATTGCGGAACTCGGCAAGCTCGGAATCGTCCATCTCGAACACGTCTTTACCGTCGAAGAAAACCTTGCCTGAGGTAGGCCTGTCAAAAGCACCCAGAAGATGAAGGAACGTGCTCTTGCCTGAACCTGAGGGGCCGAATATCGAGACAGCCTCGCCCTTATGCAGCTTCAAAGACGCAGATCGAAGGGCCTCTACCCTATCGTCGCCATTAACGTAAACCCTCTTAAGCCTCTCAGCCCTAAGAAGGATCCCTTTCTCCCTACTCATAACGAATCGCCTCCACAGGATCGAGCCTTGAGGCACGTCTGGCAGGATAGAGCGTGGCAAGGAAGGTTATAATGACGGCTGCCACGGCTATCAGGATTACGTCCAACGGTTGAACCTTAACAGGCACCGTATCAATAAACCAGACCTCTGCAGGCAAGCGAATGATCTTGAAGTGGTCAATGATCCAGGAGACCCCAACCCCGAAAACCGTGCCTGAGACGGTGCCAACCACCCCTATCAGGAGACCAAAGAAGGTGAAGACGCGCATAACGTCTTTTGACTTCATGCCAATCGCCCTTAAGATCCCTATCTCACGGGTCTTGCGCATCACGGTCATGATCAAAGTGCCGATTATGTTGAACGCCGCAACCAGGATAATCAACGCAAGCACTATAAAAACGACCACCTTCTGCATCTTCAAGGCGGAAAAGAGGTTCTTGTTCTCCATAAGCCAGTCGATGGGCACGAACGGATAGCCCAGTTCGTCACGTATCTTCTGAGACACCTTGGTAGAACGCAGGGGATCTGTAAGCTTCACCTCTACGTTGGTGATAAGGTTGCCGTAGCCGAACAGCTGCTGGGCGTTGCGGATGTCAATAAAAACCATCACCATGTTGTAGTCATAGAAGCCCGCATCAAAGACACCGCGAACCACGTGGTGTTTAACTATGGGGATAGGCCCTACCGGCGTCATGATAACATCCTCGGGTGAGGCGATCAGAACAGTATCACCCACCTTCACGCGCAGGTTATCTGCAAGTTGACGACCTATAACCACCCCGCGACCCTCGAACGACCACTCCCCTTCCAATGGATAGCGCGGATCGGTAATGCTTGAGGTTCGCGCCAGGAGCTCAGGATCAACCCCGCGCACAAGCACACCCTCAGCGCCGTATTTTGACTGAATCAGGGTCTTGCGCATAAGCGCCGGGCCAAATCCAACAACCTCACGCATCGCCGAAAGCTTGGCTGCAACCCGCTCGTACTCCTCAGGTGTAATGGGATTTGAGTAAAACTTTTGAATAGTTATGTGAGGAGCTACGCCAACGATACGGTCCTTGAGCTCGCCGTTGAAACCGTTCAAAACAGACAACGCGATTATTAGGGCAGCAACGCCGACGAACACACCGGCTATGGCGATGGTGGAGATCAGGTTGTAGAAACCCTCGCCCCTGCGCCGCTGGCGCAGATAACGACGAGCAACAAAGAGATTAACGTTCACTTTCCCTCTTCTCTAAGCTGCGGAAAGATGATCACGTCGCGGATGGTTGAAGAATCCGTAAATAGCATTACCATGCGGTCTATGCCCAGTCCCAGTCCGCCTGTGGGAGGCATACCCTGCTCAAGGGCCTGGATAAAATCCTCGTCTATCACCGAAAACTCCTCATGCCGAGCCACCTGCTCTTCGAACCGCTTGCGCTGCTCTAAAGGATCATTAAGCTCTGAAAAAGCGTTGCCGAATTCAACACCGGCGATCACCGGCTCGAACCGCTCGACTAATTGAGGATTATTCCTGTGCACCTTGGCCAGGGGCGAGATAAGCCTGGGGTGATCGGCAACGAACGCCGGGCCGTGGATGTGATCCTGAATCAACTCGGTAAAAAGCTTGTCTAACATCTTGCCGTAAGGGGTCTGATCCGTGACCTCAACCCCCTTCTTCTTACATATCTTGCGCAGCTTGTCTTCGGACAAAGCCAGAGGATCGGTGCCGATATTCTCAGCAAGGGCTGGCACGAACTCCACCTTCTCCCAGGACTCGCCGAAATCGAACTCGGCCCCCATCCAGGTCACCTTGGTGGAACCGGTCAACTCTTCGGCGAGGAGTCTGAACAGCTCCTCGGTAAGCTTCATCATCTCGTTGTAATCCACGTACGCCTGGTAGGCCTCAAGCATGGTGAACTCAGGGTTGTGCACCCGATCCAGCCCCTCGTTGCGGAAGTCCTTGCCGACCTCATAAACCTTCTCGAACCCACCCACGATGAGCCGCTTGAGATAAAGCTCGGTGGCGATCCGAAGGTAGTAGTCGCGGTCAAGCACGCGGTAGTGGGTGCAGAAAGGCTCGGCCGCAGCCCCGCCGTATAAAGGCTGAAGCATCGGGGTCTCCACCTCAAGGAACCCGCGCTCATCAAAGAATCGGCGGGTAAGTGCAATCAGCCGGGTGCGGAGCCTGAAGACCTCGCGCGTCTCCTGATTTACAAGCAGGTCAAGATGACGCTTACGTAGTCGCTGCTCGGTATCCTGAAGCCCGTGAAATTTTTCCGGCAAAGCGGCAAGCGACTTGGACAAGAGGGTGAACTCCTTGACGTTGACGGTCGGCTCCCCGGTCTTTGTTTTGAAGAGGGGACCGGCAACGCCCACGAAATCGCCCAGGTCGACGAGCGAAAGGAAGTCGGAAAAAGCTGGATGCTTTCCAGGCGGAACGTTACGCTCTGGAAGAGCGTTATCTGAGGAGGGCTGGGCGAGGAGGGCTTCGTCCTTGCGGATGTAGAGCTGAATCTTACCCGAGGAATCGTGCAGGTCAAAGAACAGCGTTTTGCCGAAGTCCCGGCGGGTGAAAAGACGTCCCGCGACCTTGACCGTCGTCTCAGACTCAGCCAGCTTCTCGAAATCTGCCAAGGCCTCGGCTACGGTATGCGTGCGATCGAACTTGTAGGGATACGGTTCTATGGCTTTGGAACGCAGCTCCTTCAATTTCCGGATACGATTTTCCCTATCAGGAAGTGAAGACATACTTGGATGATAGTCATTGAAAGCTGTAAGTCAACATAATCCCTCCCCCATTGCGATCTTTTTACCGCAGGCAAAAAGGAGCATTAAGGTGAGGGTGAATTAACTTACGCTCGGAGCCCCTGCCCCTCTGTCCCCCTTAATAAGGGGGAACTAAAGGGGGATCAAGTAGTGCGGGACTTCAGTCCCGCTTGCAATACGTTGAAACCAGCGAACCTGAAGGTTCGTACTACATGCTAGTACGTAGAGTTAAGATTCAGTTCTATTTTTGCTTTATTAACATTTTGTCTAGTTTGGGCGGCACGAGCGCTATCGCCTATCCTTTCAAAGAGAGCAATAGCACGCTCACCGCAAGAGATTGCTTCTCCATACTCGTCTTTGATGAAATGGACCCTTCCTTTATTTCCATAGATTACAGCCTGCATTTCAAAATCACCTATACTCACTGCCAAACCCAACCCCTCATTGTAAGAGATCAGGACTTTTTCTAAAGAATCTAAACCAACATATGTGTCACCTACCCCTGCTAGTGATTTGATTTGCCCCTCAATATCCTTGATCTTCTTAGAGATATGTAATGCTTCCTGTTGGTAACTCATTGCTTTCGTGTACTCCCATAAATCGCCATAGGCATTCCCAATATTTATAAGCTGATTTACTTCCAAAACTCGGAATTTCCGTTTCCTAGCAATCTCCAATGACCTTTCGTAGTAAGAAAGAGCGATCTGTGGTTCACCACTTGACCGAAATGCAACTCCAATATTTCCCAAAGCACTAGCTTTACCTTCTAGGTCATTGATCTTTTCGTACTGTTGAATAGCTTTATCATATACTTCGATAGCCTTCTTATACTTTCCCCAAATTCTGTAAACAAGTCCTAAATTGTTTAAAGATGCCGCAAGGGTCTTTTCAAAACCATATTTTTCACAATCACTAATCAATCCTAGATACGTAATTTCAGCTTGCTCTAAATCACCTTTTTTCATTTGACACAGGCCTATAAAATTAAGCAAAGCAGCTTTTGTTATTGAATCAGGTTCAAGCTCTATCCCTGAACGGAAATAGCCTATTGCTTCACCATATTTGTGCCCCTTCATTGATTGAAAACCAGTAAATAGTAATTTTGCTAAAACGGGATCTTCTGTCCTGTAAAAGGGCCCCAAGTGTAATTGATAACCAGGTGACAATCTTTCTAAATACCCTAATTCTTTTCTAAGCTCTTTTATTTCTGGATCTTTAAAAATCACATCTCTTAGACCAAACCCAACACTTAATATAATCGCGACGATAACACCACCTACACCTACCCAAAACCCCCACTTCGTATAGAATTTCCCAGTGAGTTCTTTCTTTTTGGGATTCCTTTTCTTAGCACTCATACCCAATCATACCCCGCCACCCTAACCTTGTCAAGAGGAAGCCTTTTTAGGAAGGTTTTTGGAGTGCAATGACCGTGTCATTGCAGCAATAAGCAACAACATGGTTGTTGCACTCCATATTTTACCTTGTGAGAGTTAGGATACTACTCAGCCGCCTCTTCCCACTCAACCGCTTTCGCCGCCAACTCGGCAATATTGATGTTCACAGGACAGGCGCGACCGCAGCGACCACAGCCAAGACACTGATAGGAGCCGAACACCTGGGGGAAGTATGAAAACTTGTGCATAAGGCGCTGGCGCCAGCGCTCGCGGCCCGACGGCCTGGGGTTGTGGCCCGAGGTTTCAAGGGTGTAGCCCGCATAAAGGCAGGAGTCCCACTGACGACTACGAAGCCCGCGCGAACCCCTGGACGCATCGCTTACGTCAAAGCAGTGGCACGAAGGACACACAAACGCGCACGTCCCGCACCCGATGCACGGGTTATGGACAGTGTCCCAGAAGTCACTGTCAACCATGGACTTAAGCTTATCTTCGATGCCGTCGAACGAATACTTCTTGATCTTGTCTTCCGCCCGACGGCGGTCGACCTCCAACTGGGAGACATCCCCGACTTCCTCAACGTCCAGACCTTGGATCGCCGCCTTCCCCTTCTTCGATGGCGTCTCTATAAGATACCCATCCTCCGTAGGATAGATGAATATGTCGGCGCCCTCGGACTTGTAAGGCGAACCGCCAACCGAGGTACAGAAGCATGAAGGCCACGGCTCGGAGCACGCGAGTCCCACGATTAACGTCCGCTCGAACCGCTGGATGAAGTAAGGATCCTTATAGCCCTCCTCCCCCACCTGGTTGAACATCCGCTCCAGTTCACCGATTCCGGCAATGTCGCAGGGACGCACACCCCACAGAACGTTGGGTTTGACCTCATCCTTGGGAAGAATCGTCTTCTGGGCCTTGAAGTAAAACAGCACCTCGTCTTGCGGAAAGAAGACCTCTTTGGGCGAGAAGTTACCCAGAAGAACGTTGGACTGCCATTGATCGAACGAGTCTAAGGCCCGGTAGAAGTACCGGTTATCCTCTTTGGTGAGACCCACGATCTGCCGATCCTTGGAAAGATGGTCGTAGAGGGTTTTGAGGACGGGAACTTTCTTCATAAGATGAACTCTTGGGGGTCTTCCTTTTTGTATGTAGCCAGCGGCGGCAGTGCCTCGGGGTCAACGCCTGCCTCGAATCCGAACCGCTCGCGCACCACAAGGTTCATCTTCCGGGTCAGCCATAACAATTTCACACCCATGGGACACGCCTCCTCGCACGCACCGCAGTCCACGCACCGCCCTGCCTGGTGATAGGTTCGTATAAGCTGCCAGATTGCGAGATCTGTAGGCTCCAACCCCTTGTCTACCCAGCGGGGCTGGGTGATGTCTACAAAGCACTCGTCACAGTTACAGGTGGGACACGCCTGCCGGCACGCATAGCACCGGATGCAGTTGGTCATTTCCTGCTTGAGGTAGTTATGACGTTCCGGGGCAGGCTTTTGCTCAAACTCGCGGATGTCGTCATAGCCGTCGCCTTCGGGTTCGGTGACAGGATCACCCACGATTACGTCGGCGATCACCGGTCCGTGATGCCTGCAAGCCGCGCAGTTCGAGGGCATTAGATCGAAGCAGGAGACTTCTTTGGTTCCCTCGGTGGTCTCAAAAGACCACTTATCACCATTGGATGAAGCGGCAACAATTTCCCCCGCCTTTTCCCTTGCTACCTGCCTCGAAAGCATGCCCGGGCAGTTAACCCCGATGATGAAGAGCCGGTCCCTATCTATTTGATTTTCCTTGAGTAAGGCCACGATGGAACGGGAGTCGCACCCCTTGGCCACTATGCCGATCTTGTGCGGTGTGTTACGGTGACGGAGCAGATAGTTGGCGAGATTTATAAGCCCGAACGACGGCCATACGAGTTTATCGATATCCTCGACCTTGTCGATGAACACTGGTTGCGTCCGCATGGGATTATCGCCCTCGCCGTAGCCGATGACGAAGTCTACCTTACCCTCAGACAGCACTTTCTTTGCTTCTTCCCTGATTGCGTCGGTTAGACTACTCATTTGGCCAATCCCTTTTCTTCAGGAACTGGGTTGTATCCTTAACCTCCTTGACTCCGTTGGTTACCTCCTTGACCACCTCTGCGAACTTTCCGCCCTCGGCGGCAGAGACCCAGGAGAAGCGAACCCGGCCTTTCTCCAGACCCACATATTCGAGTAAGTCGAGCATCGTTGCGAACTTGCGGCGGGCGTAGTAGTTGCCTTCAAGATAGTGGCAATCACCTGGATGGCAGCCGGAGACCAGCACCCCATCAGCGCCTTCCTGAAGCGCTTTAAGGATAAACTGGGGGTTCACCCGGGCGGAGCAGGGAACTCTAAGTACCCGCAGTGTCGTAGGATACTGAATACGCGAGGTCCCAGCCAGGTCGGCCCCGGCATAGGAGCACCAGTTGCATAGGAAGGCTAAGATTCTTGGATCTTTATCCATTGAAACTCGCTTTCGTCTGGTTCTCACCCCCTCCTTTATCCTCCCCCATCAAGGGGGAGGTATTGTGGAAGTAATTACTTTTCGCAAGAGGCAAGGCATACCCTTTCTTGTCCCCTCCCTTGATGGGAGGGGGTAAGGGGGAGGGTGAAATCAATAATCCTAAGAACCTTATCATTTCAATTTCCTCCGCCCGCCCGACCCGTGTTCTGGTTGTCGTGCTGGAACTTAGGCCAAGGGGAATCGGCTAGCCCTTTGGAATCGGAGTGGATGGCATAAAGGTAGCCATCTTTAGAACCTACATAAATAAAACCATCATCACTAATAGCAGGCGAACTGAAAATTTCACTGTCAATATCTGCTTCCCATCTCAGAGAACCATCGGCATTTAATGCAATTAACCCTCGATCCTTAGTTCCGATATAAATTGTACCATCTGAACCTACTGCAGGAGATGCAGGAGAAAAAGCTCTTGGAGTGCTATCGATTCTATATCGCCATTTCAAATCTCCCGTTGGATTAATCGCCCAGAGGCAGCCATCAGAATTCACATATATTGTTCCATCCGAACCTATCACAGGAGACGCCCCCTCGTTCGTAAGAACATGTTGAACGCCAAGCTGGGCTTTAAGCTCTCCTTGAGGCGTAAGAACGCAAAAACCACCCCCATTCGTACAAAAGCAAATATTGCCTTCACTATCTATCGCCAAGGGAGCAGTGGTAGTAGGGCACGTATCAGGAACCTCAAAACTCCACTTAAAATTACCCAGAGAATCATGGGCGTATACTTTATTAGATCCCCCAGAATACACCGCACCACATGCCGCTATAACAGGAGGGAAAATATTCAAACTAGTATCCAGGGAAGATTTCCACTTCAGCTCTCCTTCAGGTGTGAATGCATAAAGATGACCATTGAGAGCCGCGACATATAGTGTTCCATCATTACCAATCGCAGGTGATGATACGGACTGGGTCTCATATTCCCATTTCAGTTTGCCATCAGGAGTAATAGCATAAGTATAAACATCCCATGATGAGATGTATATCGTACCATCAGCTCCTATGGAAGGTGAAGCGGATATTCCCATATCAGTCTTAAACCTCCATTTGAGATTACCTTCCGAATCAAATGCGTACAGACCCATTGAGGTGACGTATACCGTACCGTCTTGCCCGATTGCCGGTGAAGACACTATCGGACCATCAATCTTGTACTTCCACTTCAGCGTACCCTGCCCCTCGGATTTGCATCCTGAGATAAGCAGGAGCATTACACAAAGCATTAAGATGCGAGATTCTTTATCCATTATCGACTCTCCTTTCCGAAGTGTAGCTCTTCACCCTCCCCCTTGCCCCCTACCCTAGAGCGCATAAAGCACTCAAGGGGCACGCTGTCCCGTCAAGGGAGGGGAGTTTAATCGGTAGCCTTTTGTCACAGGACAAAAAACTTGCCGCCTTTGTATCCTCCCCCTTGATGGGGGAGAATAAAAGAGGGGGTGGGTTTCTAAGCATCTTTTCCTCCGCGAACAACATAGTAGAGGTATATAAAGGTAAACGCCAAAACGATAATAGCCAAACCAAGAGGCCCAATCGAAATCCATGTAGCTTGCCAATCACAGACTCCCCTCCTTAACAAGGGAAGCAAAATCAACCCTAATGAAATGGTTATGGTGTACAAACAAGCAAGAACTATAAATCGCCAACTGCGAGCACGATGAGCATGGCGAATTCGAGAGATGAGTGTTTGGGCTTCATCTGATCTTCTTTCTAAGGCACGTAAGAACATTAGGTGGTGGTAATCATGGGTAGTTTTAATTCCGTTTTTATTGGATTTCAAAATCGTTTTAGGGCACAAGGAATAAAGCCCTGCGACCTTTCTTATAACATCCCAGTAAGATTCCATCTGGTCAAACCTCATCAAATCATGTGAACTTAGGATCTCTGTTTCAAGTTCCTTTATTCCTTCGGGTTCATTGAATAATTTCTTAAAATCTTCAATTAATCCTATACCTGCTTCACTTCCTAGACTTTCTACATCCAAACAATAAAGTTTCAAGATGCTTTTTAAACCAATCTTGGCTTCGTCTTTTTCCTTATCAGTCAGTTTGTTCCATCTGAAACGAAAGTAATTTAAGACCCAAATCGTAGTATCCTTGATCTTTGTCATTGTATTCTTTTCCATTAAAAAATATTGCATTCTGTAACGTAACTCTATTAGGTGCTTAATAGCACTACCTTCTTGTCCCCATAAAATCACTACCGCTGCAAAGATTATTGCGAGTAAGGCTGCAAGTGACTGAATTATAGCGGATAAAAGATAGCGACCCGACTCAGCATCTATCCAACCCAGAAATCCCGCTAGAGCAGAAAAAATGACTCCGCATACTGCAATTACAGAAAAGAACAACCATTGCCACCATTGCTTTTTTGATTCTACAGCCATCCTATACTCCGCAGCATCCGATTATATCGTCTTCTTCCCACATCAACTGCTCGAACGCGGACACCAGATCCTGGTTGGTGAACCCGGCAAGGTCGATGGAGTTTGACCGACACGAAGCCGCGCATCCGCCGCATCCCTTGCAAAGCGCAGCATTTACAGACGCGACCTTCTTTTCAATACCGAGAACACGCTTCTCTTCGAGCTCGATGGCGCCGTAAGGACAGACCTCGACGCAGTATCCGCAGCCGATACAGGTTCGCTCGTTGGTCACCGCAATCTTGCCCTCGGCTTCGATGTGGTCTTTATTGAGGATAAGTACCGCTCTTGCGGCAGTTGCCGCAGCCTGCGCGATCGCCTCATCGGTGAACTTGGGCGCGTGAGCCAGACCACAAAGATACACGCCGTCGGTGGCAAAATCAACCGGGCGAAGCTTCATGTGCGCCTCGAGGAAGAACCCGTCCTCGTTCAAAGGCACCTTGTAGTGCTGGGCCAGGATTTTATTGGACTCTTTCTCCGCAACGATACCGGTTGAAAGAGCGATAAGATCAGGCGAGAATTCGACCTCTCGGCCTATGAGTTCGTCCATTATTCGTACAGTTATTGTCCCATTTTTGTCCTCTATTTGGGGTTCTTTTCCCTGGTCAAATCTCAGGAATATGACACCCTTCTGGCGCGCCTCCTCGTATGCAAGCTCTTTAAGTCCGTAGGTTCGCAGGTCCCGGAACATTATGACGACCTCGGTATCAGGCGAGCGCTCTTTTATAGTCAAGGCGTTCTTGATAGCCTCGGTGCAGCACACACGAGAGCAGTAAGGATGCTCGTCATTGCGCGAGCCAACGCACTGGATCATAACCACGGTTTTGGCGTTGAAGTTACCTTTGTGCAGTGATTCCTCCAACTCACGCTGGGTGACGATCAGCGGATCGCCAGACAAATATTCATCAGGTTTGGGTTGGTATTCAACCGCTCCGGTGGCGATGATGGTCGCGCCGTGCTCGATCACTTCACCGTTGGACAGGGTCGTTTTGAAGCTCCCTACAAATCCTTCTACAGACTGAACTTCGGTGTCCTTGTATACAGTGATATTCTCCTCTTCCTCAACCTGAGTAATCAACTCCTTGAGAAAGACCTGGGCGTCCTCGCCGACAAGCGTCTTGGTAAGATGACGCAGGTTACCACCCAGTTCTGCGGATTTTTCGATCAAGACCGTCTCAAATCCTGCCTGTGAGATGGTTTTTGCCGCGCTCATCCCAGCCACTCCGCCGCCGATAACCAGTGCGCGCTTGGTAACAGGAAGCTCGATATTGGGTAACGCCTTAAGTCTCGCTGCCTTGGCAACCGCCATGCGCACCAGGTCCTTGGCCTTGGCTGTAGCTTTCTCCGGTTCGTGCATGTGCACCCAGGAGTCCTGGTCACGTATATTCGCCATCTCAAACAGATACTTGTTCAGTCCGGCCTCGCGGATGGTGGACTGAAACAGCGGCTCGTGCGTCCGAGGCGTACAAGCCGAGACAACCACGCGGTTTAGACGGAAGTTATTGATAATTTCTTTGATCTTCTCCTGGGTGTCCGAGGAGCAGGTGTAGAGGTTCTCGGTGGCGAAAACCACGTTGGGCAGGGTCTTTGCGTATTCTACAACCTCAGGCACGTTGACCACCAAGCCAATGTTGATGCCGCAGTGGCAGACAAACACACCGATGCGTGGCGGCTCGGTGAAGACGTCGCGCTCAAGGGGTAGGTCCTTGGCCTTGACCTCGGTGTTGCGCGCTTCTCCTAAAAGCCCCTGCACCATACCAACAGCACCCGATGCCTGAGCCACGCTCTCCGGGATATCCTTGGGTGCCGAAGCCGCACCTGCGACGAATACGCCGTAGCGGGTAGTGAGCATGGGCGCAAAGGTAGAGGTTTTAACGAACCCATACTCGTCCAACTCGATGCCTAGTGCTTCAGCCAGTTCCGGAGATGACTTCGGGGGTTCCAGACCCACGGATAATACGACCATATCAAAGGTTTCGGTAGCAAGCCTGCCGTCATCGGTCTCGTAAGTTAAAGAGACTTCTTTGGTTACAGGATCTTCTACCACCTTCGCCACCCTTCCCCGAACGTAGCGGACGCCAAACTGCTCCTGGGCCCTGTCAATATACTTATCAAAATCCTTGCCGTAGGCGCGGATATCCATGTAGAAGATGGTTTTCTGCATCTGGGGCGCGTGCTCAGCGGCGATGATCGCCTCCTTGGTCGCGTACATGCAGCAGACAGACGAGCAGTAAGGGCGGTTTATGTGCCGATCACGACTGCCGATGCACTGGATCCAGGCGACTTTTCCGACCTCCTTTCCGTCAGATGGTCGCAGGATATGCCCGGCAGTAGGTCCGGATGAGGACATAAATCGTTCAAACTCGATGCTTGTAAGAACGTTCTGGTAGCGTCCGTAGCCGTATTCGCTTAACCGTTTGGCATCGAACTCATCGAATCCGGGAGCAAGAAGGACCGCGCCGACTTCTATCTCGGTCTCATTATCTTTATCATTATACCGCACCGCGTCGGGCGGACAGATATTGGCACAAAGCCCGCAGCCGATACACTTATCCTTATCTATTGCATACGCCAGTGGCACGGCCTGTGGATAGCTGATATAGGCGGCGCGGCGCTCGGAGAGTCCCTCGTTGTAGGAATCTATGGCAGATACCGGACAGTGCACAGCGCAAAGATTACAGGCGGTGCAGGTTTCGATATCAATGTAACGCGCGTGCTTGCGCAGCTTGGCTATGAAATTCCCGGCTTTGCCGTCAAGGGCGACCAGTTCGGTGTTGGTGATGATGTTGATGTTGAGATGACGACCGGTATCCACCAGCTTTGGGGAAAGGATGCACATGGAGCAGTCGTTGGTGGGAAAGGTCTTGTCCAGCTGGGCCATGACCCCGCCGATGGTGGGTTTTGAATCCACAAGATAGGCCTTTATGCCGCCGTCTGCCAGGTCGAGCGCGGCCTGTATGCCGGCGATTCCGCCGCCGATAACTAAAGCCGAACCCTTGATCGGTTTTTTAGCATTAACTTTAACCATGAGTAAATCGAGTATCTATGTTTCTGTCATTGCGAGGAGTAACGCCCAACGGGCGTTCACGACGAAGCAATCTCATAGCTCTGTTGTTAAGATAAGATTGCTCCTTTAACGTCGCCCTTCGGTGCCGCGCTCCCTTCAGTCGCTCGCAATGACCGGATTTCTTTTCAAATAACGAGACGAATATTATTTTCTCGCCTGCTCTGTTTTTTACCTTACCTGTACTATGCAGGCAACTGCGTCTCATGTTGGCCTTCTTCTAGCTTAGCTTGTCTCAGTATACACAATTTCTGGTAAGGTGTCAAGCGCTTGATTCCTCCGTGGGCACGAAGATGGTTGTAGGCATACAACATCCTTTCGGCGTGGGCTAAGTAGCCCCTACCTTCCTCGCTGTCGCAGGTGTTTCGCCTACTTTCGTAGTTAGTCTACGTAAATCTGCGCTACCGTAAGGAGAACGACTGTAAGGAGTTCTAATCTGCGGTTTATTCGACATTTCGGACAACCTCCTACCCATCTACTACCTCCACGTACAAGGGACGCTCTTTTCTTATCTTATCGAGACGTGCCCGGGTCTCGCGCTCAAGCTCAACGATCAACTCGAACACCCGGTGGGCTGTGATTCCTGTCGCCTCAGCAACGTCAACTGCGGAACAAGGCTCTTTAAGATTTTCCAGAATCAGCCCCTTCTCGTACTCCTCTCGAAGTATATGCTTAATCATTGTATCGTAGTCTTGCGGATCGAGCTTCTCATCAAACACGTTGCCCTTTCGGACAAGCTCCAGCTCCTTGGATAAGATCCAGCGCACCGGCTCAGACGTGCATACACGTTTCATGGCGGCAACCCGTAACACAAGCTCCGGCCTGCCAAGCGCTTGAGACGATAATGTTCCAAATTCCTTTAACTTTTCCTCAAACCCGTTGATAGCTTGGGCAAGCCCGAACGCGTAGGTTGTATCGGCATGATAGAAGGCGACGCGGTCACGGCGCAGACCGGCGATCTCCAATAAATCGGCAAGATGGTTGATACGGGCCAGGACATGATGGTTGCCTGGCTCGTAGTGGCAGTCACCCAGAGGACACAGGGCGAAGAACAGGCCATCGGCACCCTTTGATAGAGCCTGGACCCCATCTGCAAGGTCGAACCTGGCAGAGCAGCGCAAATTGATAAAGGCGATGTCGGCAGGGTAGGACATACGCTGCATACCGGCGTAATCAAGCGCAAACCCGGCCCAGTCGCAGGTGAAACCCAGAATCTTCACACTTTCCCCCAGGCATCGATTTGGGCCTTGATTGACTCGCGTGATTTTACAGGGTCGGATATGGCGAACACCGGGCATCCGGCGATGCACAGGCCGCATAATGTGCAGAATCTTGGCGACATACGAGCTTTATGACCGGTATCGGTCCGTTCCAGGATAGGCGCTCCGTAAGGACATACTGCGGCACAGTAGCCACAACCGATGCAGCACTCTGAATCTATCTCTGCACCAGGCAGTCGCTTGGGTTTGGAGTCAAAGAGAGCCTTGATACGGGCGGCCACAACGAACGCGTGGTTTATGGTTTCCTCCATGGGCATAGGCGTGTGCGCGCCGCCCACAACGAAGATACCAGGATGCACCACGTCCCGGGATCGGATTCGGTAGCGGCGCTGGGCAAGGTAGCCGTTCGTATCCTGTGGAATCCTGAGGGCTTGTGCGAGATTCTCAGAAAGGTTGCCCACCAGTTTTCCCAGCTTCACGTGCGCACCCTTCCAACCCGTAACACCCGTACCCCTACGGGGCATTTTCACTATTACTCGGAGCTTGCGATCCGGTCGCAAGGACATAACACCAGTAACACCCCTAACACCACCTGGGATACTCCCTCTGATGATTTCGATGTTATGTTTTTCCGCACCCTCCTTGAACCCTTCGGAAAGAACCACAGATTCAGGCACAAAGAAAACGATTCGCTCCTCCGGCTTTTCGTGGCGCAGCATCACCGCATCCCAAAAAGCGGTTTCCAGAAGGAACGGATGTACCCCTTCCTTGACCTCGAACGCCAGCGGACCGCGGAACTTACCCCTATCGCGCCACCGATACTCGAACTCGAAAAGATTGCCGCTCACCTCGCGCATCCCTGTAGCAACAACAATCGCCCCCATCTCCTCCTCGGCATCATTGGAAAGCTTTACTTCGTAGCCGTGCAGCGATTCTTCAAGGTTTACAAGCTCTGTTTCCTGATAAACCGTTACGTGAAGTTTGTCCTGTAACCCATCGTAAAGCCGGTGCAAAAGCTTTTCGGAATCCTCGCCAGAGGGCCACACGGTGCGGGTTCTGCGCAGGGTTCCGCCTAAGCGATTGGATTTTTCAATAAGAACAACGTCTATACCCTGCTCAGCCAAGGCACGGGCACACGCCAGCCCGGCAGGACCGGCACCGATAACCAATACCCGGTGGAGCAGGTCTAAATCCCACTCGGTAAGGTGTTTTTGGGTGTTACGGGTGGTGAGTTCGGCAAGTCCCATAGAAAGAAGCCGAATTGCCTTCTCGGTAGCCCCCGTGTCCGCGTCGTGCACCCAGGCACAGCGCTCGCGCAGGTTTACGAGCTGGTAGGGATTTGATCTGGCCAAGTTCTCAAATATTGAACCATGTGTACGTTCGTCGCACGCACCGAAGAGGAGGGCTCCTTCGACACCATTGAGATGCTCACGAGCCGCGCCGTCGCCTAGTTGGGCAAGTATCTCTACTGATTGGACTTGTGCGAGAGAGTTAAAGTGTTTCTTTAACTTCTCAAGGTCAATCTTTTGGGAGATTTCGCACCCTTGGCACAAGAAAATTTTAACCTTTTCCATCACCTCCCCCCTCTGGGGTCCCCGAGACGTTGCGAAGCGACGGCTTGGGGTAAATTGTCGGGGTCCCCGCGAAGGAGCGAAGCTACTTCGTGGGGTAAAAGTTCACATCCTTGGCAGAGGAATACCTTGACCTTCTTGTCCATCACCACTCACCCCCTGAATTCTGGGAATCAACGTAGTGCGAAGCTTTAGCTTCGCGGCGGGACTGAAGTCCCGCGCTACATGCTGTATAGCAAGCAGGATGCGGGTCGACCTGAAGGTCGACCCCTACATGGCTGGCGACCAATAATCCTCCACCTTGACGGCGTAAGTGCCCCCGTCGAGTAGAGAGGGTAAGGTGGGGGTGAAACACCGCAGATAACCTTGTTAATCCCATCACTTCTTCCCCACTTTCGACTCTGATTCCAGATTCATTTCTCCGCAGATCGAACAGTCGGGTGCTTCGTAGTCGTGTGGGTGAGCGTGGACACCAGGCATAGGCTTGGAAACGTCGGCAAGGGTTATCGCCGCCGTAGGACAGATGTAGACGCAGGTGCCGCAGCCGATACAGCGTTCGGAAAGCCGCTCGATGGGCGGACCCACGTGGCGCTCGGTGCCGCGATCTATGAACCCGATGGCTGAAGCACCGATGATCTCATGGCAGGCACGCACGCAAAGCCCGCAGAGTATGCACTTATCGTTTAAGACTAGGGGATAGCGGGATTTCTCGATGCCATATTCACGGGCCAGTTTCTGGATAAGCGAAGCGTCAGGAGCACGGGCAAGAAGAAGCTCAAGCACCGCCTTGCGGTTGCGGATCACCCGCTCGGTCGAGGTTTTGACCTCGATATCTGGAGCAACCTCGTAGATGCATGACGTCACGAGCTTTGTGCGGCGACCTGCGGTGACCTCCACCAGACACAAACGGCAGGCGGCGTAAGGTTCAAGCGCTTCGTGGTAGCACAGCGTCGGTATGTTAAATCCTTCGCGCCGGGCCACCTGCAAGACGGTCTCCCCCTTGTAGCCCGCGACTTCCTTACCGTCTATTGTAAAACGGGCAGGCCCGTCCCATTCTGCATGACTCATCTTATCTCCCGCAGATAGCGGCACTTAGATAGAAACATGTAGTGCGAGGGTTCACGCCCTTTGGACGTGCGCTCCGCGTCAGCCTCGCTTATGTTAAAGACGGGACTAAAGTCCCGCACTGCGTAAAAAGGTGTTACAGGCACCATCCTCGCCGCGAAACTAAAGTTTCGCACTACATGAAGAGCCGTAGGGGCGAGGTATGCCTCGCCCCTAGTCATTATCTCCCCTTACCGAATCAGAAGAGGATGTGTTACGGGTCACCGCATCGAACTTGCAAACATCGTAACATACACCGCACTTTATACACTTTTCCTGGTCAATCACATGTAATTCCTTTACCTCGCCCGATATGGCGTCCACTGGACAGTTCTTGGCGCACAACGTGCAACCAGTGCACTTATCGGTGATTTCGAATCTTATGAGAGCGGTGCACACCCCGGCAGGGCAGCGCTTATTCTTAATGTGTTCAAGGTACTCGTCGCGGAAGAAACGCAAGGTGGAAAGCACTGGGTTTGGTGCCGAGCCGCCTAAGGCACACAAAGACGAATCTTGCATCGCCTTACCCAGCTCTTCCAGTAGATCAAGGTCCGATTCCTGTCCCTCGCCCTCAGTGATACGTTTCAAAATCTCGTGGGTTTGAGATAAACCTTCCCTGCATGGCACGCACTTGCCGCAGCTTTCATCCTTCAAGAACTCGGTGAAGAACTTGGCCACGTCCACCATGCAGGTCTCGGAGTCCATAACGATCATGCCGCCCGAGCCCATCATCGAGCCTGCCTCCCACAGCCTGTCGAAGTCTACTTCAAGGTCCAAGAGATTCGCGGGGATACAGCCTCCGGAAGGCCCGCCGGTCTGCACCGCCTTGAACTTTTTGCCCTCGGGTATCCCGCCGCCGATGTCGTAGATGATTTCCCTAAGTGTAATTCCCATAGGGACTTCCACGAGACCCGCGCGCTTCACCTTGCCTACCAGCGAGAATATCTTGGTTCCGGTAGATTCCGGGTTACCGATGGAGGCAAACCACTCTGCACCGCGCACCGCTATTACCGGAACGTTGGCCCAGGTCTCCACGTTGTTGAGTGTGGTGGGTTGATTCCACAGGCCTTTTTCGACGGTGTGGACGTACTTGGCGCGGGGCTCGCCCGGCTTGCCCTCGATTGACGCCATAAGTGCCGTGGACTCACCGCACACGAACGCACCCCCGCCCTTCACGATTCTGAGATCGAAGTTGAACCCGGTACCGAAGATGTCTTTGCCGAGGAGGCCGTGTTTCCGTACGCCCTCAATTGCATTTTGAAGCCGCCTTACTGCCAGGGGGTACTCGGCGCGGACGTATACATAGCCCTGCTGTGAACCTATGGCAAAGGCTCCGATGAGCATCCCTTCAAGGATGGAATGCGGATCGCCTTCGAGAAGCGAGCGATCCATGTATGCGCCCGGGTCGCCTTCATCGGCGTTGCAGATAACGTAGCGGTAGCCTTCTGCGGCCTTGCAGTAGCGCCACTTACGCCCGGTTCCGAATCCGCCGCCCCCGCGGCCACGCAGACCGGAGGCATCCACCATATCAATAACCTCGTCCGGCTTCATCTCGGTAAGGACTCTGTAAAGGCCGCGGTATCCGCCCCGCGCAATATACTCCTCAATGGATTCAGGGTCGATGATCCCGCAGTTGCGCATCGCGATATGTTGCTGCTTGGCGGTAAATTCAAGGTTAAAAAGTCCTTCAACCGCCGCAATTTCGGGCGGGACGCTCTCCAGAGGATAGCGGTAGCAGGTGTTACGGGTGATGTCTTCAATCTCTTCGATCTTCCCTAAAAGCCCATCTTTAACGACCTTGCCTTCCTTGACTGCAGAAAGAATCTCGGCGACCTGCTCCGGTTTCACGTGGGAGTAGGTTATACGCGGCCAGCCCGGTTTGAGGATATCCATAAGCGGCTCCTCATAGCACATGCCGATGCAGCCGGTTCTAGAAGCGACAGCGGTCGCACCTGCACCATTACCGAAGGATTTTAAGGTCTCTTCGACTGCATGGATGACATCCTTGGCCCCGGATGCGATGCCGCAGGTGGCAGCCCCCACCATCACCTTAAGATGCGGCGGGTGTAACCTGCGCTCACCTTCGGACGCTATTTTCTCCAGGTCGGCTAATGATTTTATCATTTACCAGGCTTCCCGGAGGTTTGGGAGGAGGACGAGGGTTCTGGTGGGTGTGTTACGGGTGTTACTGGTGAGGAGGGCCGATACTTCTTGATGATCTCCGGCACCTTATCCTGTCGTACGTGGGCGTGGGTCTCCTCGTCGATCATCACCGCAGGTGCGATGGAACAGCATCCGACGCATCGCACTCCCTGCAGGGTGAACTGGCCGTCTCGAGTTGTCTCGTCCTGCTCAACACCAAGGTCTCGCTTGAACCGATCCATAATCAGGCCAGCCCCCTTAACGTGACACGCTGTTCCCAGACAGACATTAATTATGTGCTTACCTTTGGGTTTTAATGAGAACGCGGAATAGAACGTAGCCACATGATAGACCTGAGCTACAGGTACGCGCAATCTGGCCGCGACCTGGCGCATGGCCGCTTCGGGCAGATACCGGTAGCGCACCTGAAGCTCCTGAAGGGCCGCTATGAGCGACGCCCTCTTTTCTTCCACTTCGTTAAGGATGGCATAAGCGTTTTCGCTCACCAACCCTTTTAGCTGATCCATTGACGCGAATTCTACACGGTTACTGGAGAATGTCAAGGATTTCCGGGGTAATTCTCTCCTCTTGCTGGGGCGTAGCGCCCCAGCTTGCACTTGCCGTCTAGTGTCGAGTGAGTGGGACAAAGGGTGAGTGGATCTAAATCCGCGTCACCGAAGAAGAACGACCGCAGGGAGTTCTAATCCGCGTACGCTTTGCGACGGAAGTAATCTGCGGTTTCTTAAACCTCCTCCCCCGCCGGGGCTAGGGGGGGTATTGACATCTCATAAATTCGCAATATATTTAGTTTCTAATGAGGATTCAACCGTGAGTAAGCTTGAATACAACATCTTCGAAAACGCAATAGACTCCATCAAGCACGGAATCGAACATTTCCTTGACGCCCATATGTATAAAAAGCAGGAAGGAAGGAATTACAAATACGCCCTTCTTCTCGCCATTCAAGGAGTAGAACTCTTTCTGAAAGAAAGACTCTTGCGAATTAATCCTGTATTAATATATGCAAATATAGATCGGCCTATTACCGAAGACTCCACCACTGTCAATTTTAAAGCCCTACCTCAACGTTTAATGAACGCTGGTATCTCGCTAACAAAGGAATGGCTCGCTGCTATAGAAGAAGGAAGAAAGATTAGAAACAGAATCGAACATAAAGATGTTTCGTTTTCTTTAAAAGAAACCAGGTGGCTCTTAGGAAGAACTTTTAGATTCCTAATCCAATTCGCTAGGGAAGAATTAGGTACTGAGCTGAAGGAACATTTGACTGATTCTGAATATGAGCAATTAATCAGACAATCCGGTTTCTTCGAAGAAATATATGCCCATGCCGAAAGCAAAGCTGAGGAAGTGGCAACCGAACTAGAAGCAACAGGAACCGAGGTAGAAATATGGCATTGTCCAGAGTGCGAAGCAAAAACAATAGTTATGGGCTTTGAAACCGGAACAACCTCTCTTTATACCGATGTTTGCCCTATGTGTAAGTTTAAGGTTTACTTAGCACAATGTACTCAGTGTGGCCGAATTACAATCACAACAGAAGAACCTGGAACTTATTATTTCTGTAGTGGGTATTGCGAATATCAGTTTCATGGCGTATTGTGATTAAACCCGTTCCTTGACTCCCCCCCTCCATCTTACACTCCACACATTCACTTCGCGTCTTCGCGGGGACCCCGAAATCTTCTCCCTTGGCTGTCTCCCATCTCTGATGTTGACAAGCCTTCCAAGCGGTGTAGAATTCAGCGTGTGTGCGCCCGGCTAGCTCAACCAGGCAGAGCGGCGGATTCTTAATCCGTAGGTTATAGGTTCGATTCCTATGCCGGGTATGATGACAATCTGCTAATAAATCAGGGGGCCTCAGGCTCCCCTGGAAGGAGGCAACGTGGAACAACCGCTGACCCTTGAAGAAAAGAAACGGGTTCGCTTTGAAGCAACAATAGACATCCTTTACCTGTTGAGCCTTTTTGGTCTCTACTTGGGATCATTCCTGAGCCCTATCATAGGGATTATCTACGCGATTATCCTCAAGTCCGGTTCGCTTTCCGAGCGGGCAAAAAGGGTCGGGCACATCTGTCTGATCCTTGCCCTCATCGGCCTGGGGATATGGGTACTGTTCTTCATCATCATCGTCGTTATCGCATTCGCGGTAGGGGTAGGATACGGCTTCTAGGACATAGCCTTGGATATCAGATCTTTGAGAAGAAGAGGAGTGCTCGTCTTCTCCTCTCTTCTCCTTCTCGCAGCAACGGCTTTTGCACAAGGACCTTACTGGATATATCTGGCAAACAAAGGCGAGTGGCGATCACCTGATGTGATGCGTGTTCATCGTTTTACCGCGGAGCGACGCCAGGCTTCAAAGTTGGCCTCTAAAGCGGGGTTCGGGGATATTCCTCTTCATCCCCGTTATCTGCGTTTGATTGAGCTCTCAGGTGCGCGCATCCGTGCCCGCTCGCGCTGGCTTAACGCAGTCAGTGTCCAAACGGACTCCATGCGTTTGGAAAGTCTGCAGGCAATGCCCTTTGTTCGTTCAGTCGAGCCTGTTGCAGTTGAGATAATCCAGTTGCCCATGAATCTAATCCAGCGCAAGGAGCCGATAGAACCTGAACACTACGGTAACACCTACACCCAGCTTGATCTCTTGAACATCCCCGAGGTTCACAATCTGGGGATATTCGGGCAGGGTGTGCGGATAGGGTTCCTTGACACAGGCTTCAAACGCGATCACACGGTCTTTAGAACCGTTCGTTTGGGCGCTGAACATGACTTCATTACAGGCGATGAGATCATGTTGTGGGACAGTTCAAGTGACACTTCTGCGTCTGCTGTATCGAATTACGAGATCGTGCAGCAGCCTGAGCTTCACAAAGACTGGCTCTTCTTTATCGCCGACTCTACCGCTCTTAACGCAACTACAGCCCGTGTCCTTTTTGCCGCGCATCGCAACACAAGCTCGTGGGATACGATTATCGCACTTTCTGAACCTAGAATCACTTACACCGACGGGATTGCTCGTTCCCACGCCGTAACGGCCAAGAGGGAAGGTAATTCCATGCTCGTGGTCTGGGAGGCTGGCTCAACAAACGATTATAGGCGACGTGATCTGCACTGCGGTGTGCTCAGCAATACGAGTTTTAAGGAGTTTGCAAGACTACCGGAGTCAAATTGCCGTAACCCCTTCCTTATATCCAACCAGAGTGATACCAGTATTCTACTCTATGTCAGAGACGAAGGAATGGTGCGAATGAATCGTGCGGTATGGACACTAGATAACGTGGAATGGCTTGGGGCAAGCCAGGTATTTGCCCCTGGCGGGATACTTGATCAACCAAAGGCCTCGGTTTCGGGAGATACAGTATTGGTCGCCGCGCTTGATCTTACAAAGGGGGCACTCCATCTTGCACGTAGCGTGGATAAAGGCCAGAACTTCTCCGACATCTCATCCCCCACAGAAGAAGAGGTGGTGGCGTTTGATCTTGAAGGGAACCATCTCGTAGTTGCTTTCGTGGACAAGGCTCAAGGTGGTTTCCGTCTTGCTTCATTCGAAACGTCCAACGCCGGTTCTACCTGGACCGACTTCATACATCCTGACGTCTTTGAGGTTATCGGGAGCATAGATCTGTTGAGCATCGCCGGTGGAGGTCTTCATGCTGTTTTTGAAAGCGCAGGAGATATACTGCTGACCAGCAGCCCTGGAGCAGTGGATTCCTGGAGTACCCCCTCCATACTGGCCCATGAGTTTTCTTACCAACCCTGCCTGGCATTCAATGCCGGCGAACTGGAGGTGGTGTGGTCTTCGCGCGGTGATGAGGATACCGATTACGATCCTGGGGAGGACTGGAGAGACGTGGACGGATTCAGCCAGCCAGCGCACGGTTCACGTACAGCAGCACTTGCGGTTGGTTATCAAGGACGCTATTATATAGGAGCCTCTCCAGGTGCAGAGCTTTACGTTGCCAAGACCGAAAAACACGTGAACCTCTACGGGTCTACGTACGAGATGCGGATTGAGGAGGATATCTGGATAGAGGGCCTTGAGTGGCTTGAACGCAAGGGTGTGGATATAGTGAACTCCTCCCTTGCCTACGGCGACTGGTACAGCAACGATGAGTTGGACGGTAAGACCTCACCAGCCTCAAGGGCGGCACGCATGGCCTCAGAACGAGGTGTGCTTATCACGAACGCGGCAGGCAACGTGGAATCCGCAGCACCATACATCTCACCTCCAGGCGACGCGTATGGAATCATTACCGTAGGTGGCGTAGATACCCTGGGTAACTGGTGGGAACATGGAGTCGGGGTTACAGGAAGTGCCGTTGGCTTGCCGGACGACGGAAGGATAAAACCGGAGCTCGTGGCTCCTGCTGCGGGTGTTTACGTAATCGATGTAGACGACACAATCAGCTACTACTTCTATGGCAACGGAACCTCGTATGCCGCGCCTCTTGTGGCAGGGATAGCAGCACTTATGCTTGAGGTTCACCCTGAGTACCGGGGAGACCCTGAAACCATCATCTCATTGCTCCAGCAAAGCGCTTCTGCCTCCTCTCCGAACGATACTATAGGCTACGGCATCCCTGACGCCTACCAGGCCATACTCCCCTTGCCTAGTAACATAGATACCTTCTCCCGCAACGAGCTCCTTGCACCCTATCCTAATCCCTTCTATCCTGGCTCACAAGCCCTGATATACTTCCCGTTCCGGCTCAACAAGGCCTCTACCAGAATCAGACTGCGCATCTTTACCTTAAGTGGGGAACGGGTCTTAGAAAAACCACTGATTCCGCCTGGCGGCACAGAAGGCACTGACGACGAGATCGCCATCGGGGCCTACGACGATCCCGCTGATCTTGAGCAAATAGGTGCTTTCTGGAACGGGTTGACTGAGAACGGCAAACCTGTTGCTTCAGGGCTTTATCTTGTTGTTCTTTCCACCCAGTACGGCAGCCACGCCTCAAAGTTCCTCCTGTTGCGATAGCTTACACCTTCTAGGGAGGAGTGGGAGGACAGCCTCAAGAGAACTTAGTCATCGCGACCGACCGAAGGGTGGCGCTCTCATACGGGGCACAAGTCAAGGATTTAGCGTTCATCTGCGTCAATCGGCGTTCCGAAGGGAAACCCTGATTGGGTTCCACCGGAGGAAAACGAGTGCAACGAGTTTTAATCTGCGGATTGGGGGCCCCGGACGGATGCAGAGCAGCCGTTTGGGGTGTGTTTTTTGCCCACAAAGATAATAATTGCGATAACGCCCAGAATCGTCCGAATTCTTTGACACGCACCTCAACCATCAGCTTCACGAATCATTCCTGCCGCTGACGTATGCGGTGCACCTCGCGATCGATCATCCTCTCGCGAAACTTGCCAAACACGAATACACCCAAGGCATGCACAATCACTCCAACCCCCCAGCCCCCAAGCGGGATAACAAACCATGGAAAGCCCTTACCGTGGTCAGAGATAAAATACCACGCCAGAAACAGCCCCGCGTTGACAACAAGATACGTCACAAGGTGGGTAAAAAAACCCATTCGCCTCTCTACCCTCTCCTCGGCCCTACGATGGATATCTTGTTCCATTCTTCATTGCTCCTTTACCGCTGAATCATGCACAATACACATGAAAAGCCGATTGTCAAGCTTATAGGGTCTGTGCGCCAAGTGATCAATGTTAGGCCGCATGTCCCTACCTGCAAAACTTATAGCTATTGACAGTCTCTAACAAAGGGATATAATCCTACTCATGCAGATACTCCTACTACTTTCCCTTATAACGTTACCGGTAGGTGAGGCGAGGGTTAACGGGCTTGCCGATGCGTGCGTAACAATTGCCGATCAGCCCCTGGCTCTTTATGTTAACCCGGCCCTTCTAACCAGCACCAACGACCGTAAGCTTCTCTTTAACCCTGTTGGCTTCAGGTTCGAACCGCCCGAGAACAGAGATCACGATATAGAAGTTCTTCTACCAAGGGTGTTTGGCTCCTATACCAGCGTAGGATTCATCGGCTACTCCCAGCCTTTTGGAGATTTCGGCGCAGGCCTGGCCGGTTTTCAGGATGAGGCCCGAGCACGCGGCCTTCTTCTGGGTGCGGCTTACCGATGGAGATTCCTGCAGACCGGGGCCAGCCTGGGGATTCGATATCTGAACTACGACCCTGGCCCTGATGAAAGCCGTCTCAAATCGACCTTTGCTCTGGGCATATCCATACCGGATATAAAGTTCGAAGACGTCCCAGGCGAGATCTCGGTTGCCGCGGCTGCCCGTAAGATAGAGTGGCCCTGCATTCAAGTGGGTCTGGATTACAACATAGCGTTCTTTCGCTTCCTTACTAACTTCAATCTTCGCGAGCCGTTCCAGGAAGAAGGCAGACAGGGAACCGTTCACCTCGCCGGCCTCTTCGCCTTCAAGGATCTTCTGGGGATTCCCCTCGAGCTCGGTGGAGGCTGGGCAAGCGATAACCGATTCGGTATCCTGACCGCCGCGGATCTGAACCTCTGTAAGATCAACCTCAGCTACTCACGCATACCTGCATCTACCGTTCAACCCAATGGAAGGGTTGCATTCTCATTCCTGTTCAACATCGCCTCCACCAAAGAGGTCGAAGAGCGGCTGGCCTCCATAGAGAGCGAAAAGCGGGCGAAGAACAGGATAACCAGCAAGACCTACACAACCCAGGGGATAGATTTCTACAACGACGGCGCCTTTGATGATGCTATTTATGCCTTTGACGTTGCCCTTATCTGGGATCCTGCCAACGATGAGGCGCTAAACTGGCTCCAGCGCGTTAAGGAAGAAAAGAGCGCCTCCGAGCTGCGCGCGCTGATTGCCGCAGCAAACGCGGCTATGCGAACAGCCGACTATCTCGAAGCGATGAGCAAGGCGGAAGCCGCTTTAGAGATTGACTCCACCTCAAGCCAAGCCCAATCCCTCGCCGAAGAGGCGCAGCGCAAGTTCTCAGAATCCATCCTTGCTCAAACCTCATCGGTACGCAACGCGGGAGAGATCAACGCACTATACCAGAAAGGACTTGAACAATACGCAGCCGGCGAGTACAAGGAAGCTACCGAGACATGGGAAAAGATAGAAAAGCTTCAACCCCGGTCCAGAACCGTCCAGACCTACAAGAAAAAGACCTCAGAGAAGCTCGGCCAACAGATTGCCGAAGGCATGAAGCGGATTGAAAGCCTTGAACGCAAAGGGAGGTGGCTGAAAGCCCTTAACCTCACCAAACAACTAAAGGCTCTGGCGCCGTCCAATCGCGAGATCGCGGCCAAGATAACCCTCTATCAAGCTAAGATTGCCTCCTCGGCGTCCACCTATGAAAGCCAGGGGATCGACTACTATAACCGCGGGTACTACGTTCAGGCGCAGAACTCGTTCTACGCCCTGCTCGCGGTTGACCCTAACAACGCCACCGCCAAAGATTACCTTACGCGCATCAAGTCCAGGCTTCAAAAAAAGGACGCGGACGAGCTCTACCTGCAAGGTGTGCAGGCCTATACCAACAACAACTACGAACAGGCGGTCTACTACTGGGAGCAGGTTTTGGCCATCAATCCATCATACGCGAACGCGGCCCGCAACATCCAGCGCGCCAAGGAAAAGCTCGCAAAACTGAAGTAAAAAGATTCCCTAGGGATCCGAACCCAATCGACAATCAGGGTATCATTATCTTCTGACAAAGCAAAGACAGAATACTTAGCTGAAGCTTAGGCTTCGCCTCCTTCCTTTACTACAAAGTCCCCCCACAATGAAAGAGGTTATCGCAGGAGCATGAACTAGTCTATTTAAAGAAGGTGCCGGATACAACGTTGATGGGACCACTCTTTTTTTTCTGTTCGGGGGTCCCCGCGCGAATGCAACGCATTCGCGTGGGGTTTACTTAATATCCCCAGAGCTCGTTAAGGATCACCTTGCGCCGGCAAGCAGGACACAAAAGCCGCTGGTGGTCACTGCGGTAAGGCTCGGCATCACCGCGCTCAGGCTTCATCTCAACCGTATCCAAACTGCTCTGACGCGTCAGAACCAGGGTAGGGTTGGCATAGGCAAGCTCCCCCAGGCGTCGGGCGATCCAGTTAAGATGCTCACGGGTAGTTATCACCCCACCGCAGCACTCACAGAACAAAAGTTCCTTTTCGATCTCATCCCGGTATTGCTCCTTGTCAAGAAAGGTCATATCGTAGTCCACGGTGTGGCGAATAGCCTCTGTCGGGCAATATGTAACGCACTGACCGCAGAAGATGCACATATCCTTTAGATAGACCACGTGCCTGATGCCTTTCTCAAGATTATCCTCAAGCTCACGCGCCCTGGCAGGACAAACCTCAACGCATGCCCCGCAACCGATACATTTCTCCTCATCGAAAAGGATGACGCCGCGGAACCGAGGCGGAGGCAGGGTTGCCCTTTTGGGAAATTTAGTGGTGTAAGGAGCTGAGAAGAGAGATCGCATCGCCTCACCCAGTTCTCGAATCTTAGGCCACTTCATCGTCCTTCTCCTTACTCTCTTTGGCTTCGCCTTCCTCGCTTTCGATCTGCGGACCTCCCAGTTTGTCCTTGCCGTAGGAATCAATCACGGTCCCCTTCCACATCTTTGCTCCAAAGCGCAACGACCCGCGGGAAAGGGCGTGTGCCGAAACAGGCGCGGTCAACAGCAGGAAAACGCCGCAGATGAGCGCCTTGATCCCCAAAGGGGTAAAGCCTGTAACGATCAGGATCCCGATCATGATCCCGAAGGTGCCCAGGGTAACGCTCTTCGTTGCCGACTGCAGACGGTTGTAAACATCCGGGAAACGGACAAGACCAATGGCTCCAAGAAGATCAAAAAGCACACCCACAAGGATCACGATGTATCCGATTACGTCAACTACAGTTATCTCAGTCATCAAGCGTCCTCCGCTCAAGGTACTTGGCCAGGGCAAGCGTCCCGACAAAACTAATCAAGGCGAGGGCAATCGCGATATCCACCAGGAATGAGAGATTGTAAATTATACCGGTAATCGCCGTTATCCCGACGAACAGTATCCCCATGATGTCAACCCCAACCATACGGTCGGCAATCGTGGGCCCACGGAAGATGCGGAAAAGGCACAGGAAAGACGCAACCCCAAGGATAATAAGGATGCTAATCCAGAGAACACTCATTCGAAGATCCTCATCAAGTACTTCTCGAACTTCGCCACTATTACCTTTGTGTTGGCCTCGATATCCTCACCGTCACCGAAGACGTCGATCCAATGAACGTAAAGAACATCTTCATCCACGTCAACGGTCATGGTTCCAGGGGTAAGGGTGATGGAGTTGGCAAGAAACGCCTTGGCCACGTCTGTCTTGAGCGCGGTTTTCACCTTCACGATTCCGGGTTTTACAGGACAGGCAGGATGAAGCACGCGGAACGCAACGTCAAGATTGGCCACCAGCATGTGCCAGAAAAATACAGGTATGTAGATGATGCCCCAGAACCAGCGACGAGGGTTGAGGAATGAAAGCGGCCGATGGGTAAACTCTCCACCGAAGAAGAAAGCCACCAGCAGCGCCAACACCGCTCCAACAACATAGACCGGCCAATCGCCTCCTGGCAAGGTCAAAAGCAGCCACAATCCGTAGCTGAGGACAAACAAAACCACTCGCCGCATGCTAACCCCCCGCCCCTATCCTGAACACAATATCAGCATACTCGGTCCCCCTTAGCAGAACATCGGCCGCAGGCTGCAAAAGGTGGGGTTTGAGCCAGAAGAAGAACGCGCCGCCCAACACCAAAAGAACAACAAGACAGACCATGGCGAAGACCATAACGAACGGGGATTCCTTTATCCCCTTTATACCCTCCTTGCCCCAGAATACCTTGTTGGTGATCTTCAAGAGATAGCCCAAGGTAACCACAGAAAAGAGCCCGGCCACGACGGCAGGGACGATGAACCCCGCTTTTACCGCGCCCAGGATAATAAACAGCTTGGAGAAGAAGCCCAGGAAAGGAGGCATGCCGGCAACAGAAAGGGCGCCCAGGTTATAGGAAAGCGAGGTCCAGGGCATCTGCTTGCCCAGCCCACCTGTAAACTTGGTTATGTCGCGTTCTCCAACACGGTAGACGACAGAACCTGAGGTGAGAAACAGAAGCCCCTTACCGAGCGAGTGGCTCAGGATATGCGCTAACGCACCTATAAGGGCGAGCTCATTGCCTATACCCAACGCAAGCACAATGTAGCCGATCTGACTGATGCTTGAGTAGGCCAGGAGCCGCTTGTAGTCCTTCTGATAAAGGGCAAGCAGGCTTGCAATAATAATCGAGGCAAGTCCGAGGATCAGAAGTGCATTAAAGACCGCGGGGTAGCTGGCTCGTGAGACGCCGTATACGTTGAAGAGAATCCGTGCCATAGCATAAACCCCCAGCACCTTGATAAAAACACCCGAAAGCAACGATGAGATCGGAGCAGGAGCCGAGGGGTGCGCGTCAGGCAACCAGGAGTGGAATGGAACAAGCGCTGCCTTGATCGAAAAGCCGGACATCAAGAGGATGAGCACAAACCAGAAACCAGGGGTCTTATCCATGGCGGCAAATGCACGGGAGATATCCGCAAGATTAAGGGTTGAGGTAGCGGCGTAGATTAATGCGATCGCCAGAAGGATCATCAGACTCGCGAGCTCACCCATCACCATGTATTTGAAGCCGGCTTCCAACTCATCAGCCTCAGTGCCGAATGCAACCAGGGCATAGGAGGAGAGACCCGCGATCTCCATAAACACAAACATGTTAAACAGATCGCCGGTCATAACCACCCCGTTCATCCCGACAAGCATCAAAAGATACAGGGTATAGAACTTGCCCGACCCGGTGAAGTGATCCATGTATCGGATAGAAAAGAGGTAGGAGAAGAAAACCAGGATAGAGACAACAAGTAGCATGAACGCGGAGAGCCTATCAACCGCGAACGCGATCCCCAAAGGAACCGGCCAGTTGCCAAACAGGTAAACCAAGGGCTTACCAGGCACAAGGAAGAAGGCGAGATAGATACTCAAAGCCAGAACGGCCGCTAGGCAAAGCCCGGTCACGATCTCTGCCAAACGCCTCCAGGCCTTGTAGAGAATAGGGACGAGAAATGCGCCGCCCAGGGGGATTGCAATCAAAAGAACCGGAAATGTCTCCATAGCCAGCTATCCTTTCAGCCTCTGGATCTCTTCGAGATCAAAGGAACCGATGCGGTTGTAGATCCGCAATATCAACGAGAGCATGAAAGCAGTAACGGCAAGACCGATCACTATAGCGGTAAGCACCAGGGCTTGAGGCAAGGGATCGGAGTAAACCTTACCTACCTCAACCACCTGGAGTATGGGCGGCACGGCGCCGGGGCGAAATCCCACAATAGCAAACAGAAAGTTTACCGAGTACTCCATAAGCGAAAACCCCACCGCTACCTTTATCATGTTGCGCTTGGTGATTATGGCATAAAGCCCAACAAGGAACAGAATCAATGAAGCAACCAGGATAATCACCGCATCACTCCTTGAATATGTATTTGGTTGACGCCAGCACAAGGAAGATGGAAAGTATAGCCGCCGCTACCTTGATGCCGATCGCAATGTTAGAGAAGGGGATGGAGCCGGCAGAGACAAGCCTTCCTTGTGTGCCAAAGGAAGGAAAGAGATTTATAAAGAAGTATCCGCCGACAAAGAGCCCAAGCAAACCTACGAGAAGGAAGAGAAGTCCACCGGTGCTTTCGAAGATGGACGAGGAGATCGAGGTGCTCTTCTCCTGCTTGGCGGTCGTGCCGAATGCAAGCCTTGAAAGTATAAGGCCCGCAGCTATAATCGCCCCGCCTGCGAACCCGCCGCCGGGCGAGAGATGCCCGTAGAGCACGATGTAGCAGCCGTAAAGGAAGATGAATCCTCCAACGAGGCGGACTACCACCTTGACAATCGGGGTCATTCCACTCATTTCCTTCTCCCTTCAAGCCTGAGAACCGTAAGGACTCCAATCACGGCGGTAAAGAGAACCGTTGTCTCGCCCAGGGTATCCAACGCCCGGTAGTCAAGCACCACCGCGGTTACCCGGTTCACTGCCCCGGTCTCTGCCAGACCCTGCGTTAGATAGTGACTTGCAACCTGACCGAGCTCCCGACTCATAGGGGCAAGACCTGCAAACAGCCTGACACCGAAGTAGACAAAGGCCAGCGCAAACACCCCGAACACCACAAAGGTAAAGATGTCAGCCGGCTTATAAGGCCGTCCTGCTGCAGAATCCACGTGCGTGGTCTTAAGGATCACCGCAACAAAGAAAACCACCGAGAGGACCTCGATCACGATCTGAACTATGGCCAGATCGGGCGCTGCAAGCATTATGAACCCAATGGCTACAGCGAACCCCACCGCACCTAACGCTATCACCGAAGCCAGGAGGTCCTTGATCTCGACGGCCACAATTCCGGCCGCTATCATAAAGATCAACAAAACGATAAGCTCAAACACCGCCGCCTCCTCGAATCAGGAACAGGATCAAAATCAAGATCCCCAATAATATCCAACCCAGATAAAACGACAACCCTCCGGTATGCAAAAGGCTAAACCCTTTGCCTGCCAGGTTGGAAAAGTATCTTACAAAACGCACGAATGCGTTAAGAGCGTCATCTATCAACCTCTTCAAGGTCTTCCCAATGACCCCGGCGACGCCCTCTATGTAATGGAAGGGATCGAAGGAACCTCCTTCTGCAAAGCGGTAGAACTCCCTAAATATCTTGATCTCTTTGATAGATGAGTAGAAGTGCGGTCCGGAAAGATGCATCTCCTCCTCGGTCAACTCCTCGGCGCCCAAGAAGACCTTGCGCGGACGAGGCTTATAGCTGCCGCCGACAACGTAGATAAGGAAACCAAGAGACAGGATGATAAGCATGATTGCTGCAAAAGCAAGCGGAGAAAAGTGCCCCACAGGAACTATAACCGAAGCCGAGAGCGCGGGAGAGATAAGATAACGCAGGGGCAGCCTGAAGGCAAAGACTCCGAAGGCTATGCAGGTCAAAGCCATCAGGAGGGGTGGGAACCAGCCGGTGAAGGATACCTCTTTTACCCCTTCAAGCTGTTTTGGCCGTCTGCCGAGGAAGAGCGAATGGGTAAGCTTGAGGAAAGACGCAAGGGTCAGCACGCTGCCGAACGCCCCTACAACCAGGAAGACAAGGAAGAAAGGCTGGGTTCGCCCCAGTTCAACAAACGACTGGTAGACAAGCCACTTGGACACAAAACCATTGAGCGGCGGAACGCCTGAGATGGCCAGGGCTGCGATAAGGAAGGAGAAGAAGGTAACGGGCATAGCCCGTGCAAGCCCCCCCAGCTTCCCAAGATCGCTCTCCCCGGTCTGGCGCTTCACCGCGCCCGAAGCAAGGAAGAAAGAGCCTTTGTAAAAAATCCCGTTCACCATATGGAAAAGTCCACCAGCGATCCCTATGATAGTTCCCGAGGCTATACCCAGAATCATGTAGCCTACCTGGCTCACCGTCAGATAAGCCAAACTCCGCATAACATCTTTCTGCACGATTGCCATGAACACCATGGCAAGAATGGTAACCGCCCCTATTGAAAGGAAGATAAGCTGCACCGTAAGGTTGGAACGAATATCAAAGATGGAGTAGCAAAGCCGGACAAACAGGTAGATACCCAACAGCTTATCCAGGCTGGCAGGAATGAACGCCATCGTCTCTGCAGGTACCGACTCCGCCGCTTTGGGTATCCAGGTATGCATCGGGAACGCCCCGGCCTTGGTTAAAGCAGCGGCAGCGATGCAAACAAAAGCAACAATAGCCAGAGGGTCTGTAAGCGCAAAACGCTCAGCCCTGACCCCAGGGAAGTAGGCAAGTTGTCCCGGCTCTACTCCCTGCTGTTTGGTATATATGATAAAAACAAGTAACCCGAACAGCAACAGGAAGTCGGCCACACCGTTCAGAACGAACATCTTGCGTGCGGCCATCTCCACGTCTCCCCTGCCGTAGAACAGGAGTCCATACACAGTAAAAAGCAGAACCCCCCAGAAGAAGTAAAGCACAAGCACTGAGCTGGCCAAAAGCGCCCCGTTTGCCGCACCGTAGGTGAGAAGAGCGAAGGTAAAGAACTTCCAGTCATCCCGGGGCCCGCCACGGAAGCGGAAGCTGTAAAGGAATATAAGGAGCGCGAATCCGGAAACAAGCAGTAAGATGACACCTGAAAGCCCATCAGCTTGAAGGCGGTTAGCAATCCCGAATACCTCGGGTAAATGGATGGGCGAGGTTCCGGTTCCGCTAAGCCCATCCAAGAAGATCCGCAGAGCGAAATAACCGGTTCCAAGAGCCGCTGCTATGGCTATATAACGCCGAGCAGGACGAATCAAAAACGCCAGCAACGCCCCGACCAAAGGAATAAGAACGAGCAACGTCATTGGCTGCAATAGATACAGCATCCTATCCTCCTGCTCCGATGTAGGCCAAAAGCGGCTTTATTGCAAAACTGGCACCGAAAAGGGAAAGGGATATCACAAGAACGAGTATGGAGAGAAAAACGGATTGAGACCTCTGTGGCTCCGGTTTCTTGCCTATAAGAAAAACGGACGAAAAGAGCCTGAGCATGTAGAGCAGGGTGAGGATCGAAGCAAGGATAAATCCTGCTCCTATGAGGATCCTGCCGCTGGATAGGATGCCGAAGATGACGTCTAGCTTTGCAAAGAACCCAAGAAGTGGTGGCAGACCTATGACTGAAAGGGTTGCGATAATAACACCCACAAAAAGGATCGGGAAGTTAGCAACCAGCCGCCCCTTATGTCTGATGCCACGTCCGCCCATCTCGCGCTCCACTATTCCATACCCCATAAGAAGTGTCGCCTTGCCTAATCCATGCGCGATTATGAAAAGAATCGCTCCGATCATGCCCAGCTGGGGCGATATAGCAAATCCTGCAAGAACGAACGCAAGCTGGCTTACGGTTGAGTATCCCAGGATGCGCCGGTAGTCTTTAACAACAAGGGCGACTCCACCAGTTACAATACTGGAAGCAAGAGCTATCCACAGGAGGGAAAGCTGCCAAGCCCCGGAAAGCGCAAAGGTTTCCACAAAGATCTTCATAAAGGCGATAAGTCCGAAGTTCTCCAGCATCCCGGCCAGGAGAGCTACTACCGGTGTGGGTGATACCGCATATGCCGATGGAACCCAGATGTAGAGGGGTATCACCGCAGACTTTGCGAAGACGCCGCAGAGTATGAAGATACCTGCAAGCACAGGAGGGGGCTTGCCCACCATATCGCCTAGATTAAGCGAACCGAACTCTGAAGCCAGAAGCGCGAACCCTACCAGCATAAAGGCTGAACCGAAGAAATTAATAAGGAGGGTTCTTGCGGCGATAGATATCTTCTCCTGGGTTCGACCGAAACCGATAAGCCGCCAGGCAGCAACCGCCGCTATCTCCCAGAAGATATAGATGAAAACAAGATCGTTGGTGAAAAGCAAACCCATTGCGGAGCCAAGCATGAAAAGCATTAAGGAATAATACTCGGTATCTGCTTCCTCACTCTTCCGGAAGAACCCGAAGGAAAAAAGCATTATGATCAGACAGAGAAAGACAAAGGCGGCGGCGATAACAAGGGTTATGGGAGAAGTAAAGAACTGAGGGGATTCTGCCGATCCCAAAATATGCCAGAGCCTGAATCCTTTATTGCTCACCGAGGTGAAGTTCAGCGCCAAAAGCAATCCAGTAGCAAGAACGGTCAAAAGACTGAATATCCACCGCAGTATCCGCAGGAAACGCCCGGGGAAGAGCACCAATAGACCACCTATGAAAGGCACTGCGATAAGTAAAAGCAACGGGACGTTCATGATCCGCCTCCCATGCGTGCCGTCTTCTCCTGGGAGAGCTTCAAGAGGTCGTCCCATGTGTAGAGAAGTTTACCCTTGGTGTTGAACGCCGCGATTCGTTCGGTGCAGCAGTAGCAAGGGTCAACCGCAGCCAGGGTGATGGCGGCATCAGCCACCGAACCACCAAGGACCGCCACCTCGTTGGACTTAACATTCATAAAGCTCGGGGCGCGAATCTTGTAGCGACGAGGATAGAGTGAGCCGTCGCCCTTAACGTAGTGGAAGACTTCACCGCGAGGCGCCTCGTAGCGGCCGATACCCTCGCCGTCAGGCGGATACTCCATGCGGGCATCTATCTCGCCTTCAGGCAGATCCTTCAGCTTCCCAAGACACTGACGGATGATCTTGGTGGATTCAAAGCACTCAAGCAGACGAACCTTGGCCTTGGCAAACACATCCCCTTCATGTAAAACTATCTCTTCCCACTCGATCCAGTCGTATGCGGCATGCGGATCGTCCTTGCGAACGTCAGTCGCCAGACCCGAGGCACGAGCGGTAGGCCCGACAACGCTGTACTCTACTGCCTTCTCCTTAGTAAGGACCCCGACGCCCTCAAGCCGCTTATGAAGCACAGGATCATCCAGTATAGCCTTGGTAAGCATCAGGATCTTCTTATCGGCGTCGTCAAGCACCTGCAAGAGCGGTGGGATCATACCGCCTTCGATGTCGCGGCGAACCCCGCCCGGCTTGAACATCGCATAGTGGTTGCGGTTTCCGGTGATTAGCTCAAGCATCTCCAGCACAGGTTCGCGGTACTTCCACGCCCACATCCAGACGGTGTTGTAGCCCAAAAAGTGCCCGGCAAGCCCGACCCAGAGGAGGTGGGAGTGCAAACGCTCAAGCTCGCCGATGATGGTACGGATGTATGCGGCCCGGGGCGGGATCTCGATGCCTGCCGCATCTTCGATTGCCTGCACGCATGCGAATGGATGCGAGGTGGAACATATCCCGCAGATGCGCTCAACAACAAAGGGGATCTGGTCATAAGTCTTGCCCTCGCATATCTTCTCGTGGCCGCGGTGCATGTAGCCGAGCTGGATGTCAAGCCCGACTACCTTCTCACCCTCGACCGTCAGCTTGAAGTACTCGGCCTCCTCCTGCAAGGGGTGGAACGGCCCGATGGGGATTATCTTACGTTCGAGTTCAGCCAAAGGACCTCCTATAAGGATGATAGTCATCAGGTGAGTCGTCCGGAAGCAAGAGATGACGGGTATCACCGAGACCGCGGAACTCAATCCCAAGTATCTCGTGCATCTCGCGCTCAATCCACTCGAAGCCGCGGCCAAGAACGGAGAGGGAGTCAACCTGAGGATCGTCGTGAGGCAGCGTAACCCGGACGTTTATTAAAAGACCGAGACGATCCAGGGAGAAGTGATAGAGTATGGTGAATCCCCTCGGGATATCTTCGCCAGTGGCGATCGAGAAGCGACAGCCAAGGGTATTGAAGCAGAAATCGGCGACCTTAACGACATCCTCGGCAGCTATCTCCCAGTACCAGCGGCGCTTACTGACAAGGTTAAGCTCTCCTTCGGGGTAGAACTCGCGGCATTGCCCCTCTACCCGCTTGAACTCAGCCTCGCTGTCCCTTTGAGGGAAGAAGCCTTTGCCACCGATATAAGCGCCGTTCTTTTCAAGATTCTGGGTCTTGGTTACTTCATCAGGCATCACAGGTCCTTAAGTTTCTTTATCTTCTCGATAGCACGCACCACCCCGAGTATCATCGCCTCGGGCTTGGGCGGACAGCCACCTATATAGACATCAACCGGAATATGCTTATCCAAAGGGCCGGCGAAGTTGTAGGAGTCCACGAATAAATCACCGGAGATAGCGCACGAGCCGAACGCAGCAACCAGGCAGGGTTTAGGGGTCTGGGCGTAAACCCTGAGTACCCGGTCGAGCACCTTTTTATTCACCATACCGGTAACCAGGAGCAAATCTGCGTGACGCGGGGAGCCGACAAGAAGAAGCCCGAACCGCTCTACGTCGAATCGAGGGGTCAGGAGGTCGAGTATCTCGATATCACAGTTGTTGCACGGGCTTGCGGAAACGTGGTAAACCCACAAAGAACGGGCAAGTGCACCTTTCTTAAGTCCTTTCAACATCACAGCCCCACAGCAGCCAGTATGAATCCCACGATCGAGAGGACTAAAACGATAGACCAGAAGAAACGCAACGCCTGATCTATCCGCAGCCGGGGATTCGTATTCTTGATAAGGATGATCAAAACGATTATTGCCACAGGCTTAAGCCAACCCAGGATGTGGTACCAGCCGTCGCGCGGCGAGCGGAAACCGCCCCAGAAAAACACGGTAAGGAAGATGCTTGCCGTAAAGTAAAGCATCGCCTTGGTTAGTTTGAGCACGGCCAACGCAGGACCAGAATACTCCAGTATGGTTCCACCCATGATCTCCTGCTCCGCCTCGGCTATATCGAAGGGAACAAACCCCAGCTTGGCCTGCATACATAAAAACGCCGAGACAAAAGCAATCGCCCCTGAAGCTGAGTAAAGAAACGGATGATTGGCCCATTGCCACTGCAGCAAATCCCCTATCTTCAGGAGTCCGCCTGACTTGACTATGATCGTGGCCAGAGCAAAGAGCAGCGGAAGCTCGTAGGCAAGATAAAGACTCATCTCACGCGAGGCACCAAGCGCGGAGATCGGGTTGGAGGAGGCCGAAGCACCAATGATCAGAATAATCGGCACGAACACAAAGAGGTAGAGAACAACTATCAAATCACCTGCAAACGCCTGCTGGGGGAACATATTGGAAACAAGAAGCACGGTGGATAGGACACTCACCGAGGCAAGCCCTACAAGTGGAGCGCCAAGGAAAATAGAACGTGGAGCACCTTCAGGCACAAAGGTATCTTTACCTAGAAGCTTGAAGAAATCGTAAAACGGCTGAAGCAGGGGCGGACCGACCCTGAACTGTATGCGGGCGGTTACCTTACGATCTATCCAGGTGTAGAGAAGTCCAACCACGCTGGTAAAGAGGAACCCTGGGAAGACAAGGAGATAGAAGAACACCCAGCCGACGCTCATATTCATTGACGCCTCCAGGACGGTGAACGGGAGATGAACCGATCGTTTAAAGGCGTCTTGGGAAGCTCATCAACACTTATATATTTAAGGGCGAAGGAAGAACAACTGGCCACACATCTGGGGCCGCCATCCCGCTCTTGACAGTAGTCACACTTCGTGGCGATGTGTCTTTCTAAAGGCTGCTGAATGACCCCGAAAGGACATGCAAAGGTGCAGGACTGGCACCCCACGCAAAGGAAGGGACGATGAACAACCACTCCGGTCTCCTCATCCTTTATAAGGGCTTCTGTGGGACAGGATGCGGCACATAAAGGGTCCTCGCAGTGACGACAGGCAGATGGAAGGTGAGCCTGCCCGGTTATGTGGCCGTGTCTGATCCTGGGTTCACCCCAGTGTGACTGCATGCAGGCGGCCCGGCAGCTCTCGCAACCGCAGCATAGATCAAGATCAAGGACTATTACCTTTTCCATATCCTGCTCCATGAAGGCTTAAGCAGGCCTTCGCCGGTTGCCGAATCCGTACCCAGCTCAAAGAGCGCAAGCGAGGGTTGATGGTTCGTGCTGACAACCGCAACGCCAGAAGGTATACCGGGCTGAATCCTCGTGCTTAACCAGGCCTCCCCCTGTTCGGTCTCAATCCCGACCTCTTCCTTATCCTTAACCCCAAGCGAGGAGGCATCTTCAGGGCTAAGCTTAACCCAGGCCTCTTCGGCAAAGATGGAAAGAAAGCCAATCGCTGACTGGGTTCCTACAAGAAGATAATCCCTTCCCCTTCTTCGCTTTGCCTTGTAAGATACAAGCGCCTCGGCACGTTCATCGATCGCGGCATCATCCAACGCTTCATGATTCCCAACCAGGGACTCTACCGGCTTCACCGTACCACCCAGGCGCCTTATATACTCCCCTGCGGGCAGGCTGCCGGAAAGTGGGAAAAGTTCACCGGTGAGTTTTGCCTCACCGAAAAGGGTAAGGATACTTCCCTGCTTTTCGATCTCAGCGGCCATCGGCAGAACGAGCTCCAACTCAAAACGTCCGTCCGGGATAAAAAGAGCCCCTGCGGCCACGAACTCGGCCTTACGAAGAACCGGCTTCAGTTGAGGCTGACCCCAGGGGAAGTAAGCGCCAAAACTCACCACCGCCTTGATGCGTCCTCCCATGAGCATGGGAAGATAGGAGTAGAAGGAACTCCTAACCCCGGAAGGCACCCTGCGACCAAGGGGAAGATACCTCATCTGCTCAAGCACCCTGGCGAGCCCAAGAGCGGCTGCGTGGGTAAGAAAGTGATCAAAGCTGCGGCCACGGGAAGGCGCATTCACAAGAACACCATCCTTGTTGCGAATCATCAAAGCAACAGCCTCAAAGGTCGAGACCTCAACCCCGCATGCCTCGGCAATAGACTCAAGATCAATCTTTTCGTTCGCAATATGTTTATAAAGACCGTATAAAAACAGCCCCTCGTAACCGGCTTTTACCTGCACGAACCTGTGGGCAAAGTGCGAGGTGTTGGTCTCGAACGCATCTACCACTATGTAACGAAACTCACGGTTATCACCCTTTGCCTTGCCTAGGTAGCCCGAGATGACCGAGTCCTGACCAAAGGCGTCCCCCACAATGAAGGCATACTCACCGGTGGTGATCTTCTCTACAGAGGTTGCCGGCCGCTTACCGTAAAGGAACGCCGACTCCGGACCTAACGTTACGTAAGCCAGATTCTCGTAGCCAGCTCCGCGGGTCCATGCCGCGAGCAAAGCAGCCTCCTCATAGGTAAGCGAGGCGTCGTAGACCACAAGGACCTCGTCAGGCTTGAAGTCAGTAAGTCTTTGACGAAGATACCCTATCGCCTCTGCCAACGAAGCCTGCTCGCCCTTTATGATGGGATGATAAAGTCGCTTACGGTGATTGGCTATCTCGGCAGCCGCGTTTCCTTTAGGGCAAAGACTGCCTTCATTACGTGAATCGGAAACATAATCTACTCTTCTGATATCCCTTCCCTTAATCTCGAACCCCAACTCGCAGCCCAGGTTGCAGAATGGACATACGGTGCGAGTGGTCTTGCTCATACGAAGGGATCCTCCAGATGCTTGATTCGATCCCAGGTAATCACAGGACCGTCCTTGCAGCAGAAGAGTTCTCCCAGCCGGCAGTGGCCGCACTTACCGAATCCACACGACATGTTCTTCTCCATCGAGAGGTAGATATCCTCATCTGCAAACCCCAGCTCAAGGAGCCTTTTGGTGGCAAACTTCATCATAACAGGCGGTCCGCAGGCAACGGCAAGGCCATCCTTGGGGTTGAAGGGAAGATTGTCCAAAAGCACGGTCACAACACCCACCTTCTCCTTCCAGTTCTTATCCCCCACGTCAACGCTGCGGCGGATCTCCACATTCTTGATCTTGCCCCACTCCTTGAACAGACGGTCGTAGACTATATCCTTGGGGGTGCGTGCCCCGTAGTAGAGATGAATCTTCTTGTATGCGGAGACGTTGTGCAGAAGTTCAAGGAAGAGCGATCGCAGCGGCGCGAGCCCAACGCCGCCACCCACTATAAGCACGTGACGCCCTTCATAGTGGTCTGTCTCATAGGGTACGCCATACGGACCGCGGACAGCCAATGTGTCGCCAGGACGAACATCAAAGAGCTTCGATGTGACGCGACCGACCTTCATTATCGTAACCTCCATACTCTCCTCCACGTAAGGAGAGGACGAGGGTGTAAATGGTGCCTCTCCAGCCCCGGGGGCCGTCAGTTCAATAAATTGACCTGCACGGAACGCAAGAGGGGGCCTTGGTTCCAACATAAACGTCCGGATGGTCGGGGTCTCGATGATAACTTCCTTGACCTTAGCCTGACGGGATTCGTAGGGATTCACAGCGCCCTCAGGACCTCACGAATGTCTATCTTACCCGTGCACCCTGCGATACAGCGCCCGCAGCCGGTGCACGCGGCAACCTTGAAGTTGCGCGGAAAGGCCATAAACTTGCACTCGAAACGGTTACGCAGCCGGTGAGAAAAATGTGCAAGAGGGTTCACGCCACCGCCTACCCTGCCATAGGCGGCGTGGTAGCACCAGTCAAGCACCTTGACACGTTCAACCCCCTTACCGACAGGGATATCATAAAGCAGGAAGCAGTAGCACGTCGGGCAGATCCGCTCGCAGGCCTGGCAGTCAACACAGTTGGCCAGGGCCTTGGCCCAGAACGTGGTGTCAAGTTGATGCTCAATCCGATCGGGAAGGTCCGGGGCAAACTCATCGGGGTTGACCTTGGCAAGCTTGCGCTCGGCGTCGGTACGATGTTTGTCGCGCTTCTTAATCTCTTTTTTATCCACCTCCTTGAGGAAATCCCCCATCTTCGCAACGATCTCTTCCCCCTTTGCGGAAAGCACATCTACGATTATCCCCTCCTCGCCGAAGGATAGGTTCAGGTCTCCACCCCAGACAGAGTAAGGTTTGCCGCCGATCCGCAGGCAGAAGCAGGTATCTGCAGGTTCAGGGCAATCCACGGTAACAACGAGATACTTCTCCCGGCGCTCCTTGTAGAACGGGTCCTCGAGCACGCCCTTCAGGTAGACGTTATCCTGAATCTCAATAAGCGAGCGGATGTCGCAGTCCTTCGCTCCCACTATCACCTTAGGTTTGATGTCCTTGGAGAAAAGCTGCGGGAAGCTTGCCACCCGTTCACGTGAGCCTAAGAAAAACTCCTTCAAAGGCTCTACCGGTCGAACCATCTTGAGGGCTTGGTGAAGTTCCTCTGCTGCAATCTCCTCCTCGCGCCAGAGCTCGTAGATGGCGTGACGGTCAAACACGCGCGGGTAGTAGGTTTCGCCATATTTTGCCAACTGGGTATAGAACGCGGGAATTGAGGCTAGGGGTAAAAAAAGAGACCTCATTGCCGCGAACTATACACAGAAATCAGGGCTTGTCAAGTTATTTGAACGTTAATTAACCTGGATATTAGGCGCACGGCATCTTGTGTCCTACGGGTTGCCCCCTCCCTCCTGTGTCCCCTGCGATCTTTTCGCCGTCAGCCGTGAGCTGTCAGCCGTGAGCTGTGAGCTTCCCCTTCCATTTTGCATTTTGCAATGCGCGCGTCAGCGCGCACCTGCCGTCAGCCGTGAGCCGATTCAATTTGCACTTTGCAATTTGATATTTGCAATGCTCGCGTCAGCGCGCACCTGCCGCCAGCTGTCAGCTGTTTACTTTGCGACGAAGTCACCCCCCTGTCGTAAGCACCATCCCCTCACCCAAAACACCTACAAATGCTTCCTTTACTTGTCCTTGTCCTTTCCTTTGCCTTTGCCCTTGTTCTTTTCCTGCTCCTGGGTCATGATGTTCAACTGGTTGCGGATTTTCGCCTCCCATGAGGCGTCGTTGCCGGAAAGTCCCAGTGCTTTTTCCAGGTAGTTGCGGGCCTGGGCCAAGAGCCCTTCGCCTTTGTGCGACATCCCCAGGTAGAAATAGGCCTTGTAGTTGGTGGGGTCTTTTTCGATGGCCTTGTTGAACTGGTGGATGGCCTGCTTGTAGTGGCCCATGTTGTACTGTTTTACCCCGTTTTCAAAGTGATTCTGTGATGCCACGGCATGACCCGGCGGGCCCGGAGACTTGACACCGAACGGACACGTGCAGCCGGCCAGCAACCCAATCATCAGAAACACCACCGCCAGCTTGATTATTCTCGTCATCGTACCTCCTTCGGTTTTGTTTTTCCCCTCCTTATTATAAGCCAAATATAACCTCAAAGTCGGTTTTTGTCAATAGGGCGAATGCTGTAGCCGTGAGCCGTCAGCTGTTCGCTGTGAGCCGATTCATTTTGCAATTTGATATTGCGACGCAGTCGCACCCCCCCCTGGGAGCTTTTTGTGGGGTTTGAGGAAAAGGATAAAAACTTTGTGGAAAAATTCAGGGAACCGCTACTTCCATTGGATAGAACACCACTTCCCCCGCGCTTTCTGGTAAATCATCGAAATCGGAATCCTCAAGGTAAAGCTCGACAGCTTCCTTCAGATTAGCCTGTGCTTCCTCGATAGTTTTACCTTGACTCACTACCCCTAATTCAACACAGTGTGCCACATACCAGCGTTCCCCCTTAAGCACTACTCCAGTAAATTTCTTGGTCATGGACTCACCTCTTTTTTCATAACTGTATTAGTTTAATGAAAAGTGGGTATCTGTCAAGCCCATCGCTCCAAGAAAAGGAATTAGATGATCCAGGAAAACTGATCTAAAGAATGTCGGCTTAGGAACCTATAACAACCTCATCAAGTCATCCTTTGACATTCCGCATTGTTTCAGGATACCATGCAATGTTCCCTTATCTAATTCATCGTGGAGGGGAACTATAGTACGAAGTTTCCCCTTTTGGAGTTTTGCATGACTTCCCTTTGTACGAACCACTTTAAAGCCGTCTTTTTCAAGCGCTTTGACAAGTTGAGGCCCTGAAACCACAGGTAGTTTAGCCATGTTGCAGTTTAATGTAGTATTCCGCTTATGTCAAGAGTGGCCTTGCTGTCCGCTGTTTGCTGTTCGCTGTGAGCCGTTTCATTTTGCATTTTGCAATGCGCGCGTCAGCGCGCACCTGCCGTTCGCCGTATGCCGTGAGCTGTGAGCTTCCCCTTCCACTTTGCATTTTGATATTTGCAATCGCGACGAAGTCGCGCCCTTGCCGATAATCCGATCCCCCCTCTGTCATCCTGAGGAGTATTGTCTCCGAAGGAGGCATACGACGTAAGGATCTCATAACACTCCTCCTATCCCTCATTCTGAGGACTGGAGCCCGGAGGCCGGAAGGACGAAAGACCTTTAAGGACGATGCTTGCAGAGTAAATTTGCATTTTGCAATTTGACTTTTGCATTGGCGACGCAGTCGCGCCTTGCCGTTCGCTGTCAGCCGTCAGCTGTGAGCTTCCCCTTCCATTTTGCAATTTGCATTTTGACTTTTGCATTGGTGACGAAGTCGCCCCTTGCTGTGAGCCGTGAGCTGTTAGCTTCCCCTTCCATTTTGCATTTTGCACTTTGCATTTTGACTTTTGCATTGGCGACGAAGTCGCCCCTTGCTGTTCGCCGTGAGCTGTTAGCTTCCCCTTCCATTTTGCATTTTGACCGTAGGACGACGCTTGCGGAGTAAATTTGCAATGCGCGCGTCAGCACGCTCTTGCCGTCTGCCGTTTTAATTTTGCACTTTGCATTTTGATATTTGCATTTTGATATTGCGACGCAGTCGCGCCCCTGCTGTTAGCCGTCCCCGATTCATTTTGCACTTTGCATTTTGATATTTGCAATGCGCGCGTCAGCGCGCTCTTGCCGCCCACTTATCGAGTTCGTATGGACCGACTTTAGCGATTAGACGCCGCTTCGCGTAAGTCGGCCCGCCCAATGTGCGGGCGAACCTGAAGGTTCGCCCCTACGTTTTTTGCACCCCACGCCTCTGCTGACGCATCCGCGCGGGGACCCCGCTTTTCAAGAGAGAGAAAGAGCTAAACTGTTACTCCACTGGAGGAGACAGGATGGGCAACGTCCGCATACCCTGGCTAGTTTTGCGGATCTCCAGTTCCGAGAGCAAAATGCTGGGTGCCACTATTGAGCCGGTGCCGAACGAGGTGCTCCATGCCCTGGGGTCATTCCCTACAGCGATGATCTTACCCAGGGTCGCCAGCGGCGAGCCGGCTAAAACCTCTACGCCCCTCAGTGGTTCCTGTCTGCCATCGGTATATACCTTATAGACCTCCACCGGCTGGAGTCCGCCCAAAACCGGCCCCGCACCTCCATCATCAGCTCCTGAGATATGGATGATAACGCTTCGTCCCGCTCTGGATTCCGGAAGCCGGGTCGAGGTTACCAGAAGTCCATACGGTTTTCCCTGCCTCTTGCATTCTGTGATCAACCGGCTCTTTAGCTGGCTAAAAGACTGGGGTGTCGAGGATTCTAAAATGAGATTCCCGATCTTTACACCGTCCCTGGAGTGGCCGTTGGACTTATCGAACCCCTTTACCGGCGAGCGTGACATGAGGAAGTTGTACAGCACCCCTCGCTCAATCAAGTTGACTTTCCGGGCCTGGACCCCTTGATCGTCAAACCGGTAATAACCCACCAGGGTGAGGCCTTTGTAGGTGTTTATTGTCGGGTCGTCATAGACCGAGATGGATGGCAGGATAACTCGTTCACCCACCTTATTTTGCAACCCCTCTTCATCTTTCCACCGCTTCTTGCTAGCCTTTAACAATGGCGCAAGCACCGCTGAAACGAAGGCGCCAGACGCCGGGGCCGCGATGAGCACCGGTCCGGCATAGGACTCGCAAGCCTCGGCTTCCTTGAGGGTTATCAATCCCTTAGCCATCTCGGTAATCTCAGTTTTAATCCTTTCCTCGTCCCATATCCCGTCATAGCTGTAGAACCTGCGATAATCCCTTAAAGGCATCCCGTCTTCTGCCCGGGTGCAAGCTTCAATCTCGATGGAATATAAGAGGTCCCCATCCTGGATTTTTGAACCCTCGCTAGAAACGAAGTATGCAGTCTTCGCCCTAGCCTCGAACTGCACCCTAGAGATGGTGATATCTTCATATTCGGCAAACAGGGCAGAGTAGCGCTTAATTCTTTCCTCCCATTCCGCTCTGTCAACCGAGATTTTAGCCTCGTCTCCTATGTAGACTTCCGGGTCTTCCTGGCTGAAATCAGGGGGCCTTTCCTCATCCTTAGGGTTCAAGGCGATGTCCTTGGTCTTTTTCGCATAGTCCTCGACCGCCTTCTTATACCCATAGTCGGTGGCAAGCCAGAGCTGATGCTTCAGGCCTATGGTATCGTCGTCTATCGGCACCTGCATGTTCTTGTACTTATACTCCTCCTCATCGTACGACCATCTTTGCTTCTTCACGCCGCTGTTATCGAGTTCGTAGCTTCCAACCCGCAAATCGACAGACAGTCTGCGGTTTCGTGACTCGTTCGATTGGGTAACGGCTCCCAGGCTTGCCTCAACCGTGATATAGGTCTGGTCGGTTACCCGATAGCTCAAAAAATAAGGTCTCTCCTGCCCCTCCATCACGAGGTTCTGGATAGACCGGTTGAGTTCACCCTCCATTGCTTTAAGGATAGGATTCTGGGGGGCGGCCCAGGCAAGACTGCAGATCGCCAGTGACAAAATCATGAACTTAATGCTTTTCATCTCAGCCTCCTTTATAATTCCGGTGATTGGTTATCAACTTCCTCACCAGACGGCGGGGGAAGGATAGGTGGTTTCTGAATGCCGGCAGGCTGCTTGGCAATCTCAATCTCACTTAACAGGATACTCGGTGAAACGAGGCCAACAGGTACTGCCCCGGATTCGGCGCCGCAGTAACCGTTGAATACACGAGGATCGTCGCCGGTCGCCATTATCTTGCCTAAAGCAACCAGGGGGGTTCCCCCAAACTTCACGCCCCGGACAAGCTCCTGGCTGCCTGTTCTGGCATCAACCCTGTAGACCAGGACCGGATTGGATTCGAATGCCTCCATAAACCCGCGGCCTGTAATAGTCGCACCACCCTCTGACCTCACAAAGATCAAACCGTAGGGTTTATTCTGCTTGCGGCATTCCTTCAGGAGGAGCTTTTTTAATTTCGGGAAGGGCGTGGGCTTTGAGGTCTCCAGTATGAGATTCCCCTGTCTTGCGACCGGAACGTCACCATAACCCACCATCTGCATCATCGCCCGACCATGGCCGTTGGAGTTGGGGAACCCCTTGATCGGTCTTCGGGAACAGAGAAAATCAACAAGGATACCGTTCTTCACCAGCTCGGTGCGCCTTGCGGCAACTCCCTCGTCGTCGTAAAGGTAGTAGCCATTCAGCGGCTTGCCCTGATATTCCTTGATGGTTGCATCGTCACAGACCGAGATGAACTCGGGCATTATCTTCGTGCCGACCTTGTCTTTGAAAGTCTCACCGTACACCTTGGACTCAAGCCGGTGCGACTCCATGCGGTGCCCATAGGTCTCGTGCATGAACACTCCCGCCGCCCGGCTCTCAATCAGGGCAGGACCGGCGTAAGCCTCCATTACAGGCGCATCGGCAAGCGCCAGTACCTCGTTGACAAGGGCCTGGATCTCTGCCTCTACTTCATCATCATCCGGCATGCTACTCTCATCCCAGCCGAAGAAGTTCCGGTAGCTTCTAACCCACATCCCATCAGGTGCTTTGGTTGAGGCATTGATGCGTAACCAGTAATAGACCTTACCATGCTGGATGCTAGAGCCTTCACTCGAAGTAAAATAATCATTCCTCGCCTCGGCCGAGAATGAGACAGCCGATTCTAAAATCTCAGGGTATTCCTTGAATAGAGAGGAATAGTTCTTTACATTCTCTTCCCATTTCGTCTCCTCAATTGTAAGGCTTGCCTGTTCCCCGATATAGGTGACCGGCTCCTCCTGGGAGAAGTCATCGGACCGCTCCTCCTGGACCTCTCTTAGCCTTTGCCCTTCTTTCTTGGCAAATTGCTTAAGCGCCCACTTGTAGCGCATATCGGTCGCGAGCCACAGGGAATGTCTCAAAAGAGCAGCCTCATCGGTCAAAGGCACAGGAACTTTCCCATACTCCGCATCCTCTTTCTGTTTCTCCTCTGAAAAGTCGAATAGATCCTCAGGTGCAGGCATGTTGTCGAAGGTGTAATCCCCGACACGAACCTGAACGTATAAGAATCGGTAATGCTCATCGTCTGAGGCCATGAGCGCGCCCAGGCTGGCTTTGGTTGAAAACTCTTTCCGGTCTACCAAAAGATAGCTTATGAAATACGGTGGCTTTTCGCCTTCCAGTTGGAGTTTCTCCATCGAGCGGTCAAGCTCGGCTTGCATTGTGTTGAGGATTGGATTGGCCCCGGCCCAGAGTGTTGCGAACCCTAGAAATGCTATGACGAGCAATATCTTTGCTCTCATTATCGCCTCCTTTTATGGATGTGTAACTCTACTACTACACTACCACTTGTCAAGTGTACGTAGGGTGACGCTTGCGGAGCCATTTTGCATTTTGACTTTTGCATTGGCGACGCAGTCGCCCCTATTGCCGTTCGCTGTCTGCCGTGAGCCGTTCGCCGTGAGCTGTCAGCTGTGAGCCGTGAGCTGTTAGCTTCCCCTTCCATTTTGCAGTTTGACTTTTGACTTTTGCATTGGCGACGCAGTCGCGCCCTTGACTCTCTCCCCTATCTGGTTACAATGACAGCTACATGCTTGAAACGGTGCTTATAATACTCATCGCGGGCGCGGTTGCGATTCTTGCGGCAATGCGATTTATCGCCGCCGTTAGAAAGCTGGCCAGCCGCGAGCCCGACACCCGTACCCTTGCGGGGCATCTCCATAACTCCATGGGGCTAACGCCCCTTAATCAAGGACATAACACCCGTACCCTTGCGGGGCATCTCCATAACTCCATGGGGCTAACGCCCCTTAATCAAGGACATAACACCCGTACCCCTTCGGGGCATTCTCATAATTACTCGGAGCTTGCGCTCCGCTCACAAGGACATAACACCCGTAACACCCGTAACACGCATGCGTCCTCCGGACGCTACGGCACCCGGCGCCAGGACAAGCCGCCGCTGGTGTTCTGGGCCGTAGCCTCACCCCTGCTTGCCGCCGCCTGCGTCACCGTTATCCTGCTGCTGCTTTAATTTACCCCAGATAAACACCCCACAAACCTGCTTCGCAGTTACTCCGCGAGCGTCGTCATTTCATGTTGCGGGGACCCCGAACATTTACCCCACGACGGTACCGGTAAATTTCCATTTTTCATTTTGCATTTTGATATTTGCATTGCGCGCGCCAGCGCGCCTCTGCCGATAATCTAATCCCCCCTACCCCCCTTATCGAAGGGGGGCTACCTATAACGTCCCCCTTTCCAAGGGGGATACAGGGGGATCTGTGCATTTTGCATTTTGATATTTGCATTTTGCATTGGCGACGAAGTCGCGCCCCTGCCGTTCGCTCTCAGCCGATTCATTTTGCATTTCGTGGGTTCAATAATGAAGTGCAACACCTTGGAAAGCGAGAGGGATTTCGTTATTCTGAGGATGTATGCACAAAAGATACCAACAACTTGGACTGAAGGAGCGTGAGGTGATAGATGTTATGCGTAG
>Ga0209991_10000031_pt1 | contig 53076 bp, 53 predicted proteins | sample ChitaG_FD_183167 | JGI IMG/M metagenome (GOLD analysis project Ga0209991, IMG submission 183167) | Deep subsurface microbial communities from South Pacific Ocean to uncover new lineages of life (NeLLi) - Chile_00310 metaG (SPAdes)... | ecosystem: Environmental > Aquatic > Marine > Oceanic >... | reverse complement strand
ATACTGTCTAAGTTATTGGCCCTCTGAAAGATTTCGGGATCTTGTTTGATAAAATTGGCCAGTTCCTTATCGATCCGGACAATCTGTTTTTTAAGCTGATTTAAGGTCTCTTGATGGGCTTTTTTGATGAGTGCCACCTGGACCCTTTGCTTGCTGTAGGCCTGGATGGAATTATCTAAGGCGACTTTCTGTTTGGTAAACTGTTCTCTAACACTCAGTAATTGCCTGATCTTTTCCAGGATCTCATCTCTGGGTTTCCAGGAGGTAAGCTCATCCTGGAAGCGGTAGGCATATTCAGCAATCTGTTTGCTGTCTACAGGGTCGGTCTTATGACCGACCGGGTCAAAGGCACGTTTAACCTTAAGAGGTGGTTCGACGCTGACCGGGAAATCCTGAAATAAAAGATAGTAGGCTATAGCTTGAGAATAGACACCGGTGGCTTCCATGCAGATGCGGCTATTTTTCTTATTAATGTGATGGTCTTTCAGCCATAATAGGAGCATCTCAAAGCCCTTCGGGTCATTGGGAATTGTTTCTTTGGTCACAATGGGTTGGTCAGGGGTCTTGTAAATGCTGGCAGCAAAATCGGCTTTTGAGATATCCAGACCGATAAAAAATAAGTTCTTTTTCATAATAAATATTCCTTTCCTTACCGAATAAACGATGATATGAGCTTACTCCATTAATAGTCGCTTTTTTAGCGACGAAAGCACTATTTAGCTTTAATCATCAAAAAGGCTGGGTCTTATTCGCAATATAAGTTTTTCTTTTGAGCCCTCTTAGACTTGTTCAGCCTTCTTTATTCGGTACCTGGTGTAATTTAGTAAACTTTAATTTATTTTAATATATTCTTAATTAATAGTCTAATGGAGCAACTGAAAGGAGCGCGGCAATCTCAATCTTCTCGGTCATTCCCATGAAAATGGGAATCCACTGTAAACCGTAAACTGAAAACTATCTTTCTATCTTGCACTCTAATCAGTCAATCTCGCATCTATTTCCTTCTTTATCTCTTCCTCACTATATACTCGATACCCGATACTCGATACTAATTTTCATTATATACTCGATACTGTTTTTTGCAACTTGCATCTTGTAACTCGAAACCTACAACCTTCCTTCCTCCTAAAACGTCTCCGCAGAACTAAAACGCATAATAGCAGTTTTAATAATAATCTTAATATCTAACCATAAACTCATGTGTTCAACATAATATTTATCACACTTCACTTTTGTTACTAAATCTTCTCCACCCGTTTTCATTATCTGGGCATAACCAGCAATTCCTGGTTTAACCTTATGAATCCCTGCCTTTGTTCTCATTTTAATCAAATCATACTGGGTATAATGAGGAGGCCTAGGACCAACTAAACTCATTTCTCCTCTTACAACATTAAATAAATTGGGCAACTCATCTATAGTAAATTGCCTTATTGTTTTCCCCACTCTGGTAACATACGAACTTTCTTCTCCTAAATCCTCTTTTGCACCATCTGGTGTCCCCACCCTCATACTTCTAAATTTATAAACCATAAAAGCTTCATTATCTTTCCCCACTCTCCTCTGCTTAAAAAAAACAGGTCCTGGAGAATCTAACTTTATTAAAATCCCTACCACTATAAAAAAAGGAGTTAAAATTATTAATAATATTATAGAAAAAAGTAGGTCGAATGTTTTTTTTATCATCTTTCATTATATCCCAATACAATCTTTTAATTTCTTATGAATAACATAAAAAATATAACTCATTTATTAAAATTAATTATTTTTATACCATTCTACTGATTCTTGTAAACCTTGTTCTAACTTATATAATGGTTTAAATCCCAATATCTTTTTAGCTTTATCGCTCGAATAACAATTGTCAGAACCGATTGTTTTTATAAGTTTAGATAGTGTTAAATTTATATTTTGTTTTTCTATAACTTTTCCTAAGGATAAAGGTATTTTAAAACGCAATGTAGAAACATCCAACATTTTTTCTATTGTATCCAATATTTCACAAAAAGTGTAGGAATTTTCTCCAACATTAAAAACCTCTCCAACCGCTTCATCTCGTATTGCAGCTAACATCGCTGCCTGTATTACATCCTCAACATAAACCATTGTTTTTCTATTTTTCCCTTGCCCCACCATAGCACTAAGGTGTTTTCGAATAAGTTTTGCCAATAATTGTAAATTCCCATGATCATATGTACCATAAACACTGGTTAATCTCAAAATAAGTATGGGAAGATTATATTTTTGATAAGCTTTAATTAAAATATTCTCTGCTTCTAATTTTGTCTTGCCGTAGGTAGTAGATGGAGTGCATATCTCCGTTTCATAAATAGTCCGCCCTTCTGTATCACCATAAACAGAGACTGTACTAAAAAATATTAATTTCTCAACATTATTTTTTAAAGCATGTTCTGCTAATTTTTCTGTAAGATTAACGTTTATTAATCTATACTGTTTTACATCTTTTTCCAACCGATCATGAACTTTTGCTGCTAAATGAAATATAATATCTATCTGGTATTTTGAAAAAATATTATCTAAAAAATTATTTTTTGTCAAATCACCTTTTATTTTTATTAAAGCGCTATTCGCTTCTAACTTATTTATAAGTTTAAAATCTCTACCAACTGCAATTACATTACAATTTTGTTCAAGAAGCTTTTTAGTTAAATGATAACCTATAAATCCAGTTGCACCAGTAACCAATACATTTTTATTTGTTAAACTCATTATCATTAACTTCCTATCTTAACAACTTTTTCGTACACATTATTATTCATTCTATTTCCAATAATCCCCTAATCCCCGCCCTCTTCAAACGAGAAATTTATTATAGGATAGAAAATAAAACAAACCGTAAATGGACTATAAATATCAAAAAATATCTTGACATCACTTTAATTATTATCGTAATTATAAAGTTAATAAAACTCCTAAATACTCATAATTCAATATTTTCCAAAATTTCATAATATTTTTTCGTCATCTGACTACGTGTAAAATGCTTTTCAAAATATCTTCTCGAATTTTTTCCCATATCTTTTAATAATCCTGGATTTTTATGAATATATTTTATTTTTTTCACCAAACTATCTACATCACCTTGATCTACCCTAAAACCACATTTAGCATTTTTAATGATATCTGTAACTTCACAATCATTGCCAACTAAACCTAACACAGCACAGCCACTTGCTAATATTCCATATATTTTACACGGTACACCTAATCCTTCAACTCCTTTTTCTAATGCTACAACAGAAATATCAGACGCCGTTAATGAATAAGGTAAATATTCTTTAGGTTGATAAGGTAAGAACTTAACATTTGTTAAATAATTTTCTTGAACGATTTCTTTTAATTTACTCAGCCCTCCACCGTCACCAATAAACAAAAATAATATCTCTTTAAATTTTTTTAATCTGACCGCAGCATTTATTATAGTCTTTAAATCCTGAAATAACCCGATATTTCCAGAATATAATATTACTAATTTATTTTCCAAATTATATCTTTTTACAAACCAATTATCTTCTTTTTTAAGAGGCAAAATAATTTTTTCATCAGCCCAATTGTGAATAATTTTTATTTTAATATTATCAATCGGCAAATATTTCTTCTCAAGTATTTCTGCCATATATTCCCCTAAAACAATAATTTCTTCTGCATTTTTTAATATCATGTAATTTATTTTATTCCATATCTTTACAATAAAACTATCTTCTTTTAAATAGCCTAATCTTACAGCAATATCAGGATAAATATCATGAATAAGAAAAACATATTTCTGATTTTTTATTTTTTTAAATAAAAATCCTGCCATTGGTAAAAAGGGAGGATTAGAAACGATAAGTAAAGGATATCTATCTTTCGAAGATAATAATTTAAATATAATAGAAATAAAATAAGATAATGAATTAAGTATTTTACCTAATTTATTATTCTTATTTAAGGTCGTATTAAATAAACGATATATTTCTATTCCGTGATATATTTCCCTTTTTTTATATTCTTTTATATTTCCATAATAACTTGGCTTCCCAGTATAAACTATAATTTTACATCCATATTTTACTAAATCTTCTGCTAACTCTGTTAAGAGCTGTCCTGTAGAGGCAACTTCAGGATAAAAATACTGGGAAAGAATTACCAACCCTTTATTATTTTTTTTATTCAAATAAAATTACCACCCATACTTATTCTAAAACAAATTTCATTTACATAATTATTCTATTGCTTCAAATTTTCTTTTTTTGCTTCCTTATACCACTCAATCGTCCTCTTCAATCCTTCCTCGAAATCTATCTTAGCCTTAAAACCAAATTCCCTCTCTGCCCTACTCGTATCCAATCTCCTTCTCGGTTGTCCGTCAGGTTTACTGGTATCCCACTTAATCTTTCCTTTAAATCCTACCAATTTGGAAATTAATTCGGCTAAGTCTTTGATAGATATCTCTAAGTCAGTGCCCAGATTTACCGGGTCACTCTTATTATATTTCTCTGTAGCAAGTAAAATCCCCTCTGCTGCATCTTCTACATACAAAAATCCTCTCGTTGGTTTCCCGGTCCCCCAACAAACCACTTCATTCTCACCCCTATCTTTTACTTCCATGAATTTCCTTATTAAAGCCGGAATAACATGTGAACTCTTTGGGTTAAAATTGTCTCTTGGCCCATATAAATTCAATGGCAGTAAAAAGATAGAGTTAAATCCATATTGCGCCCGATAGGCCTGAGACTGAACCAGCATCATCTTCTTGGCCAATCCATAAGGGGCATTAGTCTCCTCAGGATAACCATTCCATAACTCCTCTTCTTTAAAAGAAACGGGGGTAAATTTAGGATAAGCACAGATAGTTCCTAAGGCTACAAACTTACCCACCTTATACTGGCGGGCATATTCCATCAGCATTGCCCCCATTACCAGATTATCATAATAAAATTTCCCCGGGTTTTCCCGATTAGCTCCAATCCCTCCTACTACTGCTGCTAAATGAATCACAATATCAGCGGAATAATCCTGATATAATCTGATAACATTTTTCTCTTTAGTTAAATCATAATCTTCCACCAGGGGGACAAATATATTCTTACATCCTTGTTCCTTCAATTTCTCCACTACATAAGAACCTAAAAATCCTGCTCCCCCAGTAACTATAACTCTTTTATCTTCCCAAAAACTCATACTCTGCCTCCATCTTCTGCCTGCCCTGTGAAGCCTTGCCTCACAGGTGTCATTTCTGCACATACTTATATCATTCCCGTGAAAACGGGAATCCATCCTTATTTGTTTTTTTCTTTTTCTTTTTATCTTTCAATTATTACACGTTCACTCGATACTCGATACTCGATGCTATATACTATATTTACCCCACCGTCAAATGATTCTCCGTCCAACCAATTCCTTTTTCTTTCAAAATCTTCTTCCCTTCACCAGGTGATTCTAACCCGGCCAATTCCATATCACTATCCACCATTATCTTTACCAACTCTTTAAAAGTAATTCTGGGACTCCACCCCAGCTCTCTTCTGGCTTTAGAAGAATCAGCCAGCAATAATTCTACCTCGGTAGGCCTAAAGTACCTTGGATCTATCTCCACATATTCCTTCCAATCTAACCCCACATAGCTAAAGACTTCTTCTAAAAATTCTTTTACCGAATGAGTCTCCCCTGTACCTATCACATAATCTTCCGGAATATCCTGCTGCAACATCATCCACATTGCCTCTACATAATCAGGGGCATAACCCCAGTCTCTCTTGGCCTCAAGATTACCTAAATAGAGTTTCTTGTCTTTGCCCGCAATAATCCTTGCCAATCCCCGGGTAATCTTACGGGTAACAAAGGTCTCCCCCCTCCTGGGGCTCTCATGGTTGAAGAGTATCCCATTACAGGCAAATAAATTATATCCTTCCTTATAATTACGGACCATCCAATAGGCATAGATCTTGGCTGCTGCATAAGGACTTCTCGACCTAAAAGGAGTATCTTCATTCTGAGGTGCCGGGGCGTCACCATACATCTCACTACTGGAGGCCTGATAAAATCTGGCTTTTACCCCGCTTCTTCTTACTGCCTCTAATATCCGGGTAGTCCCCAAAGCAGTAATATCTCCGGTATATTCCGGTATATCAAAACTGACCCGCACATGACTCTGGGCTCCTAAATGATAGATCTCATCAGGCTTAATATTATAGATAAGATTGGTAAGCTGACCGGAATCGCTAAGGTCTCCGTAATGAAGATGTAATCTTACCCCTGCCAGATGAGGGTCTTTATAGATATGGTCTATCCTACTGGTATTAAAGGTACTGGCTCGTCTTATAAGACCGTGAACTTCATAACCCTTGGAGAGTAAAAACTCTGCCAGATAGGAACCATCCTGACCGGTAATACCGGTGATCAGTGCCTTTTTCATTATTTAATCCCCCTAAATCAAAAATAACTTTTATAGCTGACTATTAGCAATTATATTTTTCGAGAAATATAATAATTTTCTATAATCAGTGTATCCATCTTTTTTTTAAAAGCTTTTTTTGGTTAATCTAGTTTATTACTATACTATCGTTTCAAATAAATCATACGACTAAAAAGTTCCACAAACAATAAAAAACAATAAAAGAAGAATAATTAGATCCTAAGTTTTTAATAAATTTCATATTTTAATGAACTTTTTCTCTTATTTCTAAAATAAGTCTTATTATAAAACAACCTGTCAAGTGTATAATACTTTCTTAAGTAATGTATTTGTTTCTCTATCTTATAATAAAAGACGTTTTTCAGGAATTAATTTTGTAAGATATATCAGAACTTATAATAAGCTTGTAAAGTAATCCAGATAATAATATGAATGGAAAACTTGACCTAGTGACTAAAAAAAATTCGGTAGATAAGTTATTTATTATATATACAATAAAAGATATCAATAAAATATAAAAATAGAATCTTTTATTTTTTCTAACCGACATTTTATAAGCATTTTTTAAAAAGATTAATACTCCAAACAAAAAGAACAATAATCCAGCAACTCCAGTATCAATCAAAAGCCGCATAATTGAATTATCATACCACATCGGAGATGCCTGTGGTCCAATACCAAATATTATTGAACTTTCGGTAAGTTGGTTAACTCCAAAAGTTATCTTTTTAATTCTACTCAAATAACTTCTATCATTAATATTAAAACTAAAGGTTCTTTCGATTACTTGCCTAGTATATCTATTTAATCTACTTTCAAAATCAAAATTATAGAACTGGCATATTACTATAGCTATTATTACAATAAGTACGGGTAGAATATTAGAAAAACAAAGTATTGATTTTATATTTATTTTTGTAAAATTAATAGCTAATAAAACAGGCAAGCCTACAGCTAAAGCAATCACTGCTGCTCTCGAACCAGTAAGCATTACTGCAATCGCAGATACAAGAAGCATTACAACCCATAATATTCTATGTTTTTTAACGAAAAACAAGTAATAGCTTAATAACGCGGAAAATCCTGTAGATAAATAAGCACCGTATAAATGTCCTGCAGTAGAATATTTAATATCTGACAAAAGAAAATCAGGTCTTAACGGAAGGCGAGCATATGGAACTAGTATATAATGGTAATAGAACGTATAGAAAACGAGAAAGATAAACGAAAACCCAAGAATTTTTAATAATGCCAAACATTGTCTCTGAGAAAGCTCTGCAGATAAAATAAACCACAATAAAAAGAAAACAGAAAAATATTTATAGTAAAAGGAAAAACCTTCAATCTTTATTTCATAAAAAATAATACCCCATAAAGAACTAATAAAGAGGCAAATAAAAAATAATAATATTACTGAACTTAAAAAATTTATTTTTAATCCACCCATAAAGAAAACCAAAAAAAAGAATAATAAAAATAAAATATCAGTTATCCTTAAGAAGGAAATTATCTTTATATTGAAAGGATAAGTAATTATTAAGATTAAAATAGACATGAACCATAAATTATCTTTCCTTATCTTGAAGTTCCCCACGTTAGTACCTCCTTAATTTATCAAGCCACCGTTTTAATATCCATGGTGCAATGTACGTAAATTTTTTCAGTAAAATCATTTTTGCCATTTCCCTCATACTTAGTCCAGAACTAATAATTGACTTAAAAGAAAGTTCTTTTTGAGCTGTTAATTTATAATAAAATCTCAATGGGTTGAGTAATAAATTTAGATCTGTAAAATCTTTTGTCAGTAATCTACCATCTTTATCTAGGCTGTCAAGAAAATTCAACATTCTCCTTGACATAATAAAAGTCAACAATTGGATTTACTGATATTCTCCTATAGATTTAAAAAAGAACAAAGATCGACAATTAAAATTCAAATAAATATTCTAATTCTATAGATACTTTTCTATCTCTATTACAAGTACATATACATACTAACTCCAGTACTTGTCAATATAGAAGTTACATTAACTAAAAAGCAAATTCTTAACTCGTTTAATTCCCTAAACTAAAAGTAATTTGCCACTTTTTTATCCATAAAATTTATATAATACATACACAATCAATCTCAATTTAATTTTTTATGTTATTATTCTTTTTGCATTATTACCTTTTAGCAAATATTTCATTTTTAAAAATATTTTCCAATTCTTCAAACTATTTAGGAAATAAAATCATCCCATTTATTTTACTTTTAAAAATATCTTTTACCATCTCGTTCTTGTATTCTTCTAATCGAGTAGAAGATAGATAATTAATTTATCTATCGTCGGTATACGATGTTTCACAAATCACTAAGAATTTTATAATAATGATTTATCAAAAACATAAAATCAGGGTTAATCCAGTAAACATTTGGTAACATCCTATTTAAAGAGTTACTTGCAAAATGGCAGTAAGCTTTTATATATAATTAATGATTAATATCCCTTGCTGACGATATACTTTTTTTAGCTATTTCCCTATACGACAATTCTGTTTGGGCAAAATTGATTGCATTTAAATGCATTTTTTTTAATATTTTTTTATTTTTATTTAATTGAATAATTATTTTCGAAATTTCTCTTTCATCATCTTTTTTCAATAAAATTCCATTATCTTTTGATACTAAATATTGTCCTAACTTCGTTTTCCTTAAAACAATAGGTAACCCACTACATATTGCTTGCTCAAATATAGCTGATGATGATCCTGGTTGTATCAAAACATCCCCAGCACAAAATATTTTTGACAATTCCTCTGCATTTTTCCATCCAATATAAGTTATTCTTTTATCGTTATTTATATTTTTATTTAGTATTTCTTTATATTCTTTATAAATAGATCCAACTAATATTAATTTAATGTTCTTTTCATTCACAAACTTAAGAGAATTTAATAATTTTTCTGTTTTCTTTGCAGGAACTATTTTCCCAGCATGGATTATTAGTAGTTCTTCCTCTTTCACATTTAACATATTTCTATATTTATTTCTAAAAAAATTATAATTATCAATGTTAGAAATATCTCCTCCTAAAGGTAAAAATCTCAAGATTTCCCCTGGTATATTATAAATTTTCCTTACAAAATCAATACACTCCGGAGAAATACAAAATATTTTATCGATAAATTTTATTCTGGTTCTTAATATATTTCTCCAAATTATTCTATGGTAAAAATAAGATATAATAGTTTTTGCTGTATTTGCATGCTCAGCATGAGAGTCACAAACTAATATAACATTTGGATTATTTTTTTTATAATTTAATACAGTAAATAATGAAGGAGCGGTTAAATCATGATGAAAAATGTAATCTGGTTTTATTCTGTTAATTATTTTATATAGGTTTTTAAAAACAACAAATCTATTTACTAATTCAAAATTAATATCACTCCTTATAAGTATTACTCCTTTATAATTCTGTATATTTGCTTTTTTTATCCTTCTTTTCTTATTATTAAAAAATTCATGCTCTCTATCTGATGTGATTATATATACTTTATTCCCTATTTTTTTTTGTGCTATAGGTAACATATTTTCTTGATATCCCATATCCTCTTGAAAATATTGACATATATGTAAAATTTTCAATTAAAATAATCCTCCAAATTATGTAGATATTACTTGCATATGCTTATGGAATTTTTATCTTAAGGTTAATGGATAATCTATGATCATACCCATAGTAACTTTATACTTTTCAAGCTATGCTCGAAAACACCTAGATATTCACGAGCATACTCGTGGTGCTTTAAAACAATTCAAGATTCGCTTGACACTATTCGGATAAGTTTTACATTCATCCATGTAAAAGCCTGTGGTATTCTGCCCTTCGGGTTAATAAACCATAAATTTAATTTTCTTTTGTTTGTTTAAAAACATTTTTTGTCAATTGCCAATATATTTTTCTCTTACAAAATAGCCTTATCAAATTATAGTTTCTTCACATTATCATTATATAATTTAATAATATTCCTGGTATCAAGTACTGTCCTAGCATTTATGACTATTAAATTATAATCTACTGTACTATGAGCAGTAGTAATAATTACAATATCTTTTTCTTTAACTTCTTTTGCAGTTAGTTCTTTTAGAGATTTGTATTCTTTTTTATTACTGGTAAATTTAGAAATATAAGAATCATAATAGGAAATAATTGCTCCTTCTTCTTCTAATTTTTTAATTACTTCTAAAGCAGGTGATTCACGTAAATCACTAATATCCTTTTTATAAGCTACACCCAGTAAGAGAATCTTTGCTCCGTTAAGAGATTTCTTAAATTTTCGGGAAAGAATATTTGCAGTTCTTTCTACTACATATTCAGGCATATACTTATTTATTTCGCCAGCTAATTCAATAAGCCTGATATGATAATTATATTCCCGAGCTTTCCAGGTTAGATAAAAAGGATCTAAAGGAATACAATGCCCCCCAACCCCAGGACCGGGATAAAATGGCATAAAACCATAAGGTTTGGTCTTAGCTGCTTCAATAACCTCCCAAAAATCAATGCCCATTTTATGACATAATATAGCCATTTCATTAGCTAGGGCAATATTTGTATATCTAAAAACATTCTCGTAAATCTTTTCCATCTCCGCTACTTTAGGAGAAGAAACAGGGTATATTTTCCCCTTAATAATCATTTTATAAAGAGAAACTGCCACTTCAGTACAATCTGGAGTTACTCCTCCTATAACCTTGGGGGTATTTCTCACTTTATACCAGGGGTTACCGGGATCAATTCTTTCCGGGGAAAAAGCAAGAAAAAAATCTTTACCACATTTAAGACCAGATACTTTTTCGAGTATTGGTTTTATTACTTCTTCTGTTGTACCTGGATATGTAGTTGATTCAAGAACTACTAACATACCTTGATGAAGATATCTAGCAATATTTTTAGTAGAATTTCTCACATATGAAAGGTCAGGTTGTTGATAGATATCCAAAGGGGTAGGAACACAGATACAAATAGTATCTACATCTTTTACAAAAGAAAAATCGGTAGTTGCTCGCAATAAGCCTTTATCTACTACTTCTTTAAGATCTGAATCTATGATATCTCCTATATAGTTACGTCCTTCATTTACCCAATGAACTTTTTTATCTTGTATATCAAAACCAATAGTCATATAGCCTGATTTGGCTTTTTCTACAGCCAGAGGAAGACCTACATAACCAAGGCCAATTACACCAAGAACAGCAGTTTTATTTTTGATTTTGGTTAGTAAGCGTCGCTTTAAGGGATTTTCGTTTTTTTTCATTTTAAACCTTTCAAATTAGTTAATTAGTTAATCAATCAATTAGTTAATTCAGTTACAACATTCCTTCAAAATCTTCAGAACTTATATTTAAATCTTTGTTATAACTTATAGCCCGTGAATATTTTTGAGAATTGTAAGCCATTAAGATTATACTCAGAGATTTTTTTCCTTCTTTTCCATCTATTAATGGAGCACTATTATTTCTAATTGAATCTATAAAGTCTTTATAAAGAGGAGTATTACCATTGCCATAGACATTTTCAATTTCCGAATCATATTCTTTTTGTACTTTCTCAAGAGTTTCTTGTCTGTCTTCAAAATCCCAAACTAATATCTTATTTAGAGCTACTCCACCAATTACTACGGTCCCTTTTTCTCCTAATATAGTAAGAGTCTCTTCTAAATTTTTAGGATATACACAGACGGTCCCCTCGATATTTCCTATAGCACCATTTTTAAATTTTATAATTATACTTCCATAATCTTCTGTTTGAATATAAGGGTGCAGATAATTTTCTGTCTGACCATATATAGAATCAATTTTACTACCTATCATCCATTGAAGAAGATCGATATTATGAGTGCACTGATTTATTAGACATCCTCCATCTAATTTCCAGGTACCTCTCCATTTAGCTTTATAATAATACTCTTTATTTCTGTTCCATAAGATACGGGCAGTCCCGGCAAAAATTTGGCCAAATCTTCCTTCATCAATTGCCTGTCTTAATTTTTGAATAGGGGGATTAAATCTATTCTGATAACAAACTGCCAATTTCACATTATTCTTTTGAGCTGTTTGAATCATCCTATCCGCATCAAGAAGTGACATTGCCATTGGTTTTTCCACTAAAACATGTTTTTTCAAATTTAGGCAATAAAGAGAAACCTCGGCATGATAACCTGATTCGGTGCAAATGACGTAAACATTAATGTCTTCTTTTTGAAGCATTTCCCGATAATCGGAATATACATTAGGTCTTATTGCTGGTATATTCTTTTCTTGCGCCTTTATTAAATACTCATCTGCTTTAAATTCAGCTCTATCTTTTAAAATATCACAAACAGAAATAAGTTCAACATCTTCAAAATTATCTAAGATGGCTTTTATATGATTACCTGATATTCTTCCACAACCTATTACGGCAAATTTTAATTTGTTCATTTTCTCCTCTAAATTAATTAATTTGTTAATTCATTAATTTACTAATTAGTTAATTGATTAATTATTATAAAACTCACTAATTTTACTTACTACGTATTCTTGTTTTTTTTCAGTAAGTTCGGGATACATAGGAATAGCAAGAACGTGTCTACTTGCTTTTTCAGCAATAGTAAAGTCTCCTTCTTTATATCCTAAATATTTAAAACACTCCTGTAAATGTAAACATAAAGGATAATATATATTAGTGCCTATTCCATTTTCCTTTAAAAATTCTTGTAACCTATCTCTATTTTCCACAAATATTACATATTGATGAAAAGTGTGTTCTTTGTGATTTTTAATATTTTGCATATTGTTTAAAGGAATCATTACTTTGTCCAATAGATTACATGCTTTAAATAATTGTTCATATCTTGCAGCAACTTGAAATCTATCTTCCAACCATTTATCCAAATATTTAAATTTAACATTTAAAATAGCAGCATGTATTTCATCAAGTCGAGAATTAATTCCTACAAACTTATGATAATATTTTGGTTTTGAACCATGAGAACGGAATATTTTGCAATATTCAGCATATTCTTCTGAAGAGGTTACAATCATACCCCCATCTCCGTAGATAGCCAAATTTTTTGTGGGAAAGAAGGAAAAGGTACCCAGGTCTCCAAAACTTCCTGATTTTTTGCCTTTATATTCTGAACCTATTGATTGAGCGCAATCTTCTATAACCTTTAAATTATATTCTATAGCTATTTCGGAAATTTCATCCATCTTACACATCTGACCATATAGATGCACCGGAATAATTGCTTTTATGGGCTGGATAGTTTGTCTGTTTATTAATTGATTTGTTTTAGTATCAAAATCGCAATTGGTTTCAATAAATTTTTGGAGTTTTGCAGGATCAAGATTGTAGGTTTGGGAATCGATATCCACAAATATAGGAGTAGCTCCTGCCCGAACGATACTTCCTACGGTAGCGAAGAAAGTAAAAGGCGGAGAAATAACTATATCTCCTCTTTTTATTCCTAGAGCCTTTAAGGCTATATAAATAGCATCTGAACCATTAGCTACTCCTATGCCATATTTATTATCTGAATAAGCTGCGATAGAATTTTCTATTTTTTTCACATTTTTACCATTTATAACTATACCTGATTCTAAGACAGCAGTAATAGCGAAATCTATTTCTGTTTTTATTGATTGATATTGAATTGTTAAATCAAGTTGGGGTATTTTCATTTTAAATACCTCTAATTTCCTAACTTATTGTTTTTTTAATGAAAAAATCCATTTCCTTTAGAAATTGCTTCGTCGCTTCGCTTCGCAATGACATTTTTTTAGAATTTTTATAATCTTTTCGGAAGTTCTTCCATCTCCATATAAATTTTTAGAATAATCTCGATCAGAGGGAGAAAAATTATGAATGCCCTCTGATATTTTTTCTGGGTTTACTCCTACTAATTTATTGACACCTTCTTCAATAGTCTCTACCCACTCTGTATTTTCCCTGAGTGTTAGACAGGGAGCTTTATTAAAATAAGCTTCCTTTTGAATTCCTCCTGAATCAGTAATAATTTTTTTAGCATATGTTTCCAAACAAATCATATCAAAATATCCTACAGGGTCTATAATCCTAATATTATGACCAATATAATCTTTTAAAGACTCATCTTCTTGATTAATTTTTTTCTTGGTGCGGGGATGTAAAGGTAATATTATTGTTTTCTTAGAATCTGTCAATCCCATAAAAATATTTTTTAAATTTTTACTATTATCAGTATTTGAAGCTCTATGAATAGTGCATAATATAAATTCTTTGGATTTAAGATTTAATTTATTTAATATTGTGGAATTTTTCAGGGCTTGGTTTTTATAATATAAATATGTTTCAAACATTATATCGCCCACATCATGGACACCTTTAGCTATTCCTTCGTTTTTTAAATTATTAACCGCTGTTTGGGTAGGACAAAATAAAATTGTAGATATTGTATCTGAAACAATCCTATTAATTTCTTCGGGCATTTCTCGGTCATAACTTCTTAATCCTGCTTCGATGTGAACTACGGGTATATGGAGTTTCGCCCCAACCAGAGCACCGGCAATAGTAGAATTGGTATCTCCATAAATTAAAATGAAATCTGGTTTTTCTTCAAAAACAACTTCTTCAATACCAACCATCATCTTTGCTGTTTGTCGAGCAGGGGTATCGTAGCCTACCATAAGATTATGATCTGGCTTGGGAATATTTAATTCAGAAAAAAAATCATCACTCATATTATTATCATAGTGTTGACCTGTGTGTAATATAATCTCTTTTATGTCGGACAAGCTTTTCAAATATCTTGAAAAGGAAGCACCTTTAATAAATTGCGGCCTTGTACCGATTATGGTTAGTATTTTCATATTATATCTTATCATCCTATATAATATTTTTGATTTTCAATTAATTGTTCTTTGGGGACATCACGAATAATACGAGCAGGTGAACCCATTACTATCTTTCGAGGAGGAACATCTTTAGTTACCACACTACCCGCGGCTATTAGAGCATCTTCACCTATAGTTTTTCCAGGAAGGATAACCGCATTTGCTCCAATCCTTCCGCCCCTTTTTACTATAACTCCCTTAAAGTGTTTGAATCTTTCTTCAGTCCTTCCTAAATAATTATCATTACTGGTTACTACACCTGGAGCGATAAAAACATAATCTTCTATTTCTGAATAAGCAGTAATATAACATTCACTCTCCAATTTGCAACGCTTACCTATTTTTACATAATTTTCAATTGTTACTCCTCTGCCGATAATAGTATATTCACCTATGTTAGTATTTTCTCTTACAGAAGCTAAATCTGCTATTAAAACATTGTTAAAAATAGTGGAGCCAATATAAATGACTGTATTTGCACCAATCAAACAATTATCACCTATATGAGTGGGAGGAAGATTTGATTCTTCTTTAAAAATACTTAAACTTGCCCTCATAGGATTTTTTCCGATTACTGTATTATCATCAACTCTAACATTATTACCAATTGTTGTGCCCTTTCTGATAACCACATTATAACCTATTTGACAATTATCTCCAATGGTTACATTGTCTTCGATAATTATATTTTTAGCAAAAGAAATATCTTTTCCTAATTTTGCTTTTTCATTTACATAATTCAAATTTGCTTTCATCCTTTATTTTTATTATTACTAATATATAGTGCATCATACGCTTTCAACAGTACTTTTTCTTGATTTTGCCAATTATAAATAAAAGACATTTTTTTAAAACTATCTCTTACGGCTTTTACATCTAAATTCTCGGTTTTATATATAGCTTCAATAATACTATCGGATGTAACATTCTCTAAAACTATGCCAATTTTATTTTTTGCTACCAAATTTTTTATTTCATACAGATTAGATACTATTGGAGGTACGCCTGCTAAAATATATTCAAAAAGTTTATTGGGCAAGGAATAATAATGGTTTAAACAAAGGTTTTCGGTTAAACAGAATCCAAAATCAGCAGAAGATGTATAATCAAGCAAAACATCACCAGAAACAACAGGGTGATAAAATACATTTGCATTTTTATTAGAAATATTTAATATATAATTTATCATAGGACCAATGCCCATAAAAATAATAACTTTATTTTTATTGCTTATTCTCTCAAAAGCTTTAGCTATTTTTTTTATTGCTCTTCCCTCTTTTAAAAAACCTTGATATAAAAATATTGTTTTATCTTCTGAAATCCCTAATTTTTCTCTAAATATATTTTTTTTAGTAATCTTTTTATGGATTGGGCAATTAAGTATTAGATAACATTTTTTTATATTATACATTTTTTTATAATCATCCAAAATTGATTTACTAACAGTAAACAACGCATCAATATATTTAATAAGTAATCTTTCAATAATTTTCAGTATTCTTTTTTTAAATCCTTTAAGTCCAATTGTTTCGGTTTCGTATTCATGTGCATCATACACAAGTTTTACTTTCCGATTTACAAATATTTTTACAAATACTCCTATAAATAAAGCATCAATATCATTACAATGTAATATATCTACATTTCTAAACATTGTAATCGCTTTTATTAAATATTCTGTATAAAAAATTAATCTTGTAACAAATCTACACTTTGGCAATTTTTCAGAAACTAATTTTATACGATAGACATTTATACTTTTAATATTATCTTTCACTTTCAAGCCTTTTTTCCAGATTGCGAAGACTGTTACTTTATATCCAGCCTTTTGCAAAGATAGAGCTTCTTTTAACACTCGATTATCATATTTGAAATCATTAAAGACTATAAGAACAACTTTTTTCATATTCTTTTAAAATCTACCCTTTCATTTATCGCTTTCTTCAATAAAACATATACATATAAGCATGTTTCTTATATTTTGTTCATCGGTATATGGTAATAAATTTGTTAAAAAATAAATGTTAAAACTTACTCTTTTTGATAATTCATATTTTCAGATCGAGATGATTTCTTGTAAAATTCGTAAATCTTTCCTCCCAATTTGAAGCCCAAAAATATTCTGATTTAGATTTTTGGTACCCCTTTGAATTATCTTTTATTGCTCTTATTAATTCTTCGATATTGGCAAATTTATAACCAATTTCATCAGGTACATCATTATTCTCAAGAATAAATATTCTCTTTTCAGGGAATTTCAAAGCTTCAAATAGTGTCGTCGAATAATATCCAATTATTATATTATTCTTCGCTATTAATTCATATATATTATAATTCCCTATAATTTCGATATTCGATAAATTTTCCAGTGAACTATATCGTTCTTTAAATGGTATCTCCCCGGGATGCAATTTAAAAATAATCTTATAATCACTAAATGCTCGTGATAACTTCTTTGCTATATTAACCATATGTTTAGTAACGGTTCCTTGGGAAACAATGAGAATAGATTTAGTTTCCGATTTAATACATTTAATCAATTTTTTTGATATTTTATTTAAATATGGGTATCCTACAATTATTTTCTTACTTGGTGTCCGAATGTTTTCTGCCCAGTATTTTCCAAACATTAATAAATAATCTGGAAGGTATTCTCTGCATTGATGATTAGTATTTTTAATACAAGATAGTTGATAATTATAGGCATAATGCTCTTTTGACACTAATCCATGCTGCACTTCAATTACTTTAAATCCTGCTAAATGCAATATTTTTGTTAAAATAGCTCCACCCCCAAGATAAGAAGCACAATGCACAAAAGCAATTTTGTTTGTAATGCGAGGTATAATCTTATTAAAATAAAATTTTTTTATAACCGGAAAGCTAATAAGATTTTTTGTAATTATTGTATATATGTAATCACTTAGAATTATATTGGGAAAAGCAAAATTAATAGCTTTTAAAAAAAGTGTGATATCATTCTTTGCAATACTGGGTAACCTATACCTATTTATTTCTTTATTTAATTTTAAAAGAGTAGTCAAAGTCTCAAAAATAAATGTATTTTCATATTTAGGCAAAACATTTGGAAAAAATCCTCGAAAATTATTCTCAAAATTTAATGATTTGGAAAAAGTTTCAAAATATCTTCCATATAATCTATTTTCATAAAAATTATTTTCTCTATTAAAATACCGCAATACTGCTTTATTAAAAAATAAAACGTCAAAACAATCTCGCCTGACATTTAGCAAATAAAAAGTTTTCAAATGATGTTTCCAAAGTTTTGGCGAAAGCATATTATATTTATTGGGAATATAATGAGGTTCAGTATATCCCTTTTCTTTGATTTTATACTTCGAAAGAATATTGCTTCTTATTAATGGCCATAAATATAATGGACCAATTTTAAAATCCCAAAGATTATACTTTTCTTCTTTTTCTAAAATTTTATCCATAAAAAACACCCTTAAATAAAACAATCACTTATAAATTAAAATGGGATGAAATAATTTATCTAATCTATTTGTTATAATGTAAAACGGTTCTAATTTCTTTGTAAAAGACTATAAAACTGAATAATCCTAAAAGTATTATTTTTACAAAAATAAACAATACAATGTTTAAACCTAAATCACCTAATAAATAAGCGCATGCAATAAAACCAAACATAATCAATGTAGGTTTCCAAATCATCCATAAGGGAGGTATTCTTTGTTTTAAAATAAATTTTGCAACAATCTAAGCCAGCAAAAACATTATAAAATATGATACTACTGTTGTATATGCAGCAGCGATATAACCATATTTAGGTATGTATATAGCATTTAATATAATATTTGATATCCCTGCAGTTAAAGCAATAATGGAATGATATACCGTTTTCTTTGTATATCCCGGATAAATTCCATATATAGTAAACATTTCATAAAAAACATATCCTATTACTACTATGGGTACTACTCTAAGGCCCTCATGAAATTTTTCATCTGCTAAAATAAGAACTATTTCTTTAGCAAACAATACAAGCCCTAAAGCAAATATACTCACGATTAAAAATGCTCTTTTAATTAAAAAATCTAATCTAACATATTCTTTATTATTGAGAAACTGAAAAATAGATGGTCCCCATGCTTTCTGCATTGCACCAATTACTAAAAGTAATAGCATCCCTACATTATATCCTAAACTATACAGTCCGGCCTAAGCTTTATAAGTAATATTATTAATCATTATTCTATCAAATTGTGCCAATATAATTCCACTCAAATGATAAGGAATAAGAGGAATGGAATAGTTTACTATATATTTAATATGATCGATTTTAAAACAAAATTTCGAACATTTAGAAATTTTAATTATAAAATAAACTGAAAAAATAAAACCGATTAAAAGAGTTGCCCATATTTGCCCTAAATATCTATTCTCATTCAATAGACAAACTAATAAAACTGCGAGTCTAAATCCGATATAACCCTTTGATATACTTATTATTACTGCTTCTTTACTTCTCCTTTGTGGAATCAAAATTTGATAATATATACTGTTTATAATTGCAAACAGACAAGCAAATATTAAATAAATCGGTAATAGTCCAGGTAATTTCATCAAATTTATTATTCGCTGGTTAAATAAAATATATAAAGGTATGGTTAAACTAAAAACTAATCCTACAAAAACTAAAGATGTTCCTACAAATTCACCGAAATCATTTTTCTTCTCGTAATAATATCTACTTACTGATGCATATAAATTTAATGATAATATTACTGTCATAATTTCCACATAAGAACTAAAAACTGCTAATATCCCATAATCTTGCCGGGTTAAAAGTCGTGTAAATATAGGAACAGAAATAAAACCTATAGCTTTAGTAGCAATATCAGCGGAAAAATAATTTTTTAAAATTTATATATCCCCTCAAGATTGATGCAAAATATCGAAATCTTAGACTTATTTTTTTCTCTTTCATATATAGTCAACGCATATTGTATATCAGCTGGAGCCTGACAAAAAAGAATAATTTTTTTCATCCTACACCTTTACAAAAATAGCACGAATTTGAGAATAATATTTCCTAATAAAAAACAGTCCAATTCCACCAACCAATAATATCTTAATTATCAACGAAGATATAATATCAAAATTCAGTATATATTGAAATAATAAAAAAACGAATATTAAAAAAACTGTAAGTGGAACTATTTTCATCCAGTTAATTGGAACAAAGTAACAATGTTTTTTACAAAAAACATATCCAAAAAACCATGGTATAGCCATAGATATAATGGTTGCATACGCAGCGCCAAATGGGCCGAATGAGGGAATCAATAAAAAGTTCAGAGCTATATTCATAATGGCAGCTGACATACATAGCCACATATGCGCCTTCATTTTTTTACTTTGTTCAAAGAATCTGCCAGTTATTCCACCTGCCTGTGAAAATAAATACGAAAATGCAATTAATGGAACAAAAGAATATGCATCCTTGTATTTCTCATCAAGCAAAAGAATAATTACTTCTTTTGAGAAAAATGATATTACAAAACAAATAAAAACAACTACAATTAAATAAAGGTGGTTGTACTTAAATATTTTTTTCTTTGCAATTGTCTGATTATTTGAATTTGCCAATTTAAAAAATATAGGACCATACGCCAAACCAAATGAACCTGTAAATAATCCTACCAATCCTGCAATTTTATACCCCATAGAATAAATTCCAACATCGTCGAGAGTAAAATATCTTTCTATAAAAACTCTATCAGATAAATTCAATATCCATGCCGTCATAATTGCAGGAACGATTGGCAAGCTGAAAGAAAAGGCACTTTTAAAAATTCTATATTTAAACTTTAAGTTACAAATTTTAATAGATATCAGAATAAAAATTGGCAATATAGTAATTATAGAAAATAAATTACCTTTAAGATACCCAATAGCTCCTTCTTTGGCAACTGTTATAAAATATAGTATAAAAACAGCCCCAAGAACAAACTGCAATAAGGATAGTATAATGAATGTGCCTGCCTTTTCTTTTAACATTAAATACTTTTTAGGCACTAATGAGAAAACTCCTATAAAAGATGACAATATGGCATAAGCATAGAATGGATAAAAATCTATTGATTTATAAATTAATCCAACATATTTATTGAATATAAATAATAAAAAAAGGCTAACAGAAGATAAAACTGCTATTGAAATAGTAATGGTGCCAAAAAAATCTTTTTTATCATTTTCTGTTTTATAATCCCAATATAATCTAACTAAAGACCTCTCTAAACATAATGTAAAAAATATAGCAAGTATAGTTTGTAATACAGCCATTGAAATAACAACGCCATAATCAGCTGGTGTTAAAAAACGGGTATAAATAGGCAATAATATAAATCCTGCCGTTTTTGGTAAAATCTGACCGATAGAGTAAATTGCTGTATTCTTAACTAACTTATTCATCTATTTTATAATATCCTTCAATTATTTCCTTAATGCGAATAAAATCCTCATAATACATATTTTCTTGATTATCATATTCAATAGCTGGTAATCTATCCAACATTGATATCTGTTTTTTACTAGTCTTAAATTGTCTGTACACAAGATAAAGTTTCTTCAGTAAAACATTATGTTCAATTATTCTTTTCAAACCTGCTTTTAATTTCAATTTAAATATTGAAGAACCAAGATATTTATTCATTGCTTTATCTATGATTTTATATGCTTTTTCTTTTGAAATATCTTCTACAGATACAAGCGCTTTTGCCAAGCATTCCCTAAATTTATTATATTTTTTTTCACAAGTTCCATTTTTTATAAAGTCATTAAGATTTTTACTGGTTTGCCCAGCAGAACCAACAATTCTTTCTCTCGCACTATAAAGAACATCTATTTTCATCATCTTACCATATACTGAATCAAGCATAGATGGCAATAATTCTCCAAATCTATAATCATCTGTAAATTTAACTGCATCTTTAAAAATCAGTTTTAATAAATCCGTTCTATGAACGGCATAAATAGTAGGGTAATAAGAAGAAAAATGAAAAGATAATCTTTCCTTTGCATTGGCAAACGAGATTGATTTAAAAGGATAAATAGGTCGCCAATATATTTCTTTTCCCCCTGTTTTATTAGTTTTTAAATAAAAAGAAATATAATGACCATGCGCGCATGAAAAATCTGGATTCTTTTCGAGGAAATCTACAGATTGATTTATGCCATTTGGCGTGATGAAATCATCATCTGCACAGTAAACAGAATATTTTGTCTCTATTTGATTTATGGCATCTAAAAGTTTTTGATGTCCTTTAACAGTAGGAGAATATTTATCAATATAAAGGATATTAAGCTTTGAAAATTTTGAAATAATATTTTTATTTATCTTTTTATTCTCATTTGAACTGGAATCTACGATAATCATATTATAATTCTCTCCAAATTTATTATAATAACTGAGTAGTCGTCTTAGATAGTTTGAGCGATTATAGGTTGTAATTAGAATAGTATATCTTTCAATTGAATCCCTTTTAATAATATCTTTCATTTTTTCATATTTCCCTTCTTGACAGAATAACGCTTGTCTAACGACCGGGCATTGTAATCGTTGAGGTTAACCGAACTATAATCGAATTCAGGTATTTCATCGAGATTATAAACAAACGAGTTAGTCAGCACTTTTCCAGAGTCAATCATTTTTCTGTTGATCCATGATCGATGTTCTTCAATAAGTTTTTCATGATCTGTAGCATTTACCAGGTCCGCCACCTGCAACAATCAGAACAGAATCTACCTGCTCCTTAACAGCGATTGAAATAGATGCGAGATAATCATAAGAGGTATTGAACAGGTTAGATATACCCACAATATCAGGCTGATAGTTATGCACTTTATCTTTTACTAGATCCGTCAAATAAGAATCATCATTATATTCACGCTCCCCCGTTATGAATCTGAAAGCTTCTATATTTAAATCAAGAAGATCTGTTTCTATTTCATCTTTTACATTTGCCTTTATGTATACATCTATTGATAGCATGCCATAAGGCATGCTGAATGCTGGCATAGCAATTGTTGTTGATTTCCCCATATAATCGTATAGAGGAATTATAAATAGAATTCTTTGCATAGTGGCTCCTGTACAACCTCAATCATCGAACCCGCTTGAGGAAGCCATCGGGAGAACCCGTGAGAATCAGCTTTGAATCCATCGTCTTATCTATCTCAAAGTTGCTATTTTCTTTTAAATACTCCCAAACTGCGGTCTTTGGATTATTTCCTTTTCCCCAGGGGCGATCAGATGTTGTTCCCTCAGGCAGATCCTCAATGCCAGTGTCTCCAACAATACAATAGCTTCCTACGCTTACAAGTGGAGCATACGCTCTTAATTCTACAAGGACATGCTCATGAGTATGATTGCTATCTAGGTAGACGAACACTCTTTCTTTGTCTTTTGCAAACTCTCTGACTCTTGCTATTATCCCATCATCTATACTAGAGCCTTCAAACATCGTGATTTTCTTGCTTAACGGATGAGCAAGAATCGCTTTTTTATTGTGAGATCGGATATCAATATCTATTCCTAATACATTCCCTTTACCTATTTTGCCACACACTTCTAAAATTGCCAACATAGAAGCACTAAAGATAAGTAAGCCACCGTATGTTATGCCTGTCTCAATGATGAGATCAGGCTTAACCTCCCAAATAATTTCTTGCCATGCTTGCAAATCTTGAGGTGGCTGAAGAATTGGAACACCGAGCCAAAAAAAATTATAAGCGTACTTTGCTTTTACGATTTCATTGTGAAAGGTTTGCCAAGCTTGTTGAAGTGCATCATTCTTCTGGTAAGATTTCACTCTCTCAAGAACATCAAGACGGTATTTTTTTAATGGATTTTCTCGCATATTATAACCCTTTTATAGAGACTTCCTTTCTCTTAGTCAATTGGCTCCAGACTGAAAGGTAAGGATCATTTGGAAAAAAGAAATTATAATGATGTACCGTACCTCTCGTTTCTGCCTGCCAGTTAGCTGATTCAGCCAACTTTTTTATTTTTTCTATTGCGCTTTTCTTCTCTTCATCACTTTCTGCATTGCAGTAAGAAACAAAATCTTCTCCATGATGAACAAGTGATTCCAAAAAAACATCCTTAGGTGATATATCTTCACCTTTTTTACTATTTTTCCATTTTCTGACAGTTTTTGGAAAATCCAACACTTCATTAAAGAGCTTATTCCATTCATTTGCTATCTTTTCCAAAGAAAATGTATGTATAGCATACTCCTTGGCATTCTGTGATAATTTATTTCTTAACTCACGGTTATGATACAAATCTTGTAACACTTTGATATACTCTTCTTTATCTTTCGCAACAATCCCAGTTACCCCATCTTTAACCATGTAACTTTCCATCTGATTTGCCAATACAACTGGAACGACTCCAGCTGCCATACTCTCTTGTAGCGTCTGATCACAGGTACCATAATGATATGGAGCAAGAGGATATCCAAAAATATCAAATAGCGATAAATATTCCTTTATATCTGGCACACATCCAGTAAAATTGAACTTCTTCCCGATACCAAGGTGTTCCGCTTCTTGCTTTAGTTCTTTTTCTTTTGGTCCACCACAAACAATAAAATTTACATTAGGAATATCAACCTGATTGCAAATATTTAGAAAATCAGGGTGCATCTTGCAGTAATCGACAGTACCTATATATCCGACATTAAATCCAGTATGAGTTTTTGGTTTAACCGATTTAACATGGTCTACACCACCTGTAGACCAGACAACACGTAAAGATTTTTTTTGTTCATCGGTAAGATTTTGTATCTCTTTGGTTTTATAGCTTATAGGTGTGGTAAAAACAAATAAATTAGGATATGCAAGAACTTTCTCTGTGAAAACACCCGGCGGATGAAAGCCTGAATTATGACTCCATAGAATAATACGCGAAGGCGGCAAGGTCTGCCGCACAAAAAAGTCATAAAGAAGCGGGTGATTCCACCAGTGGATAAGAACAATATCCGCCGATGCTATTTCTTCAAGTATATTTCCGGGACGTAAATGCATATTGTCTGAAAGAACAAGGTCAAGCCTGCCAGCAGTTGAAACAGCATTGTCATTAGCATAATCAAGACATATTACTTTATGCTCAAAGGACGAATCATTTTGAACTTTTACAAGATAGTTAAGAAGAACCCTGCCGACACCACCGCCCAGATGCGGGGTTATATGAAGAATACGCTTTTTATCCATGTGTTGAGTCCTAATATTATTTCGCTTACTATCCAAAAGAGATTTCTCCTTCATAAACTTACCTCCCTTTCGTTCCACTCAAGGAACATCCCGAGGATACTCCCACTTCAAAAGATAAATGTATGATCATTCATACTCTTTTGAGAAAACCATCGGGCGAACCAGTAATGACAATTTTATGCTCAATCGTCTTATCAATCTCAAAATTGAGAGGTGATCCATCAGACGCTTGTCGACCTTCTTCCTCTAACCGGCGTATGTACTCCCACACGGCAGTTTTCGGATTATTTCCCTTACCCCAAGGACGATTTGACACCATTTCTTTGGGTGCATCTTCTATTATAGTATCACCAACCATACAATAACTTCCCACACTAACACATGGGGTATAAGCCTCTAGCTCAGAAAGAACATGATCGTGAGTATGATTGCTATCCAAGCAGACCATTATTCTTTTGTAATTCTTCGCAAATAATCTGACTTTTTCTATTATTTTTTCATCGATACTCGATCCTTCAAACATAGTTATTTTTTTACTTAATGGGTGAGCACTAATCGTTTCTTTGGTATGAGGACGGATATCGATATCAATGCCCAAAACATGCCCACTCTCAATAACGCCGCATGCTTCCAAAATCACCAACATAGATGCACTGAAAATTAGAGATCCCCCCCATGCAATTCCAGTTTCAATTATAAGGTCTGGCTTGACCTCCCAGATTATTTCCTGTATAGCTTGCAAATCTTGAGGTATTTGAATTATAGGTACTTCGAGCCAGAAGAAATTATATACATAATTCGCTTTGCCAATGCCGATCTGCTCAAAAAAATCTTTGGACGCTTTCTGAAGTGAAATATTGTTTTTATATAACCCAACCCTTTCTACCATATCCTGCTTATATTGTTCTAACGGACTTTTTTGCATATTTTGCTCCTTAAAGGTTTTTATCCTCATCCATTATACTTTTCCCAAAACGACAGATAGCTATCGTCTGTTGAGTCCTAATATTATTTCGCCTACTATTCAAAAGAAATTTCTCCTTCATAAACTTACCACCCTTTCGTTCCACTCAAGGAACATCCGAGGATACTCCCGCTTCTCAGTTTCCTGACAAATGCATCATTCACAATAACAATACAACACGAAATCACCAAATATTGGCGCATGCTGTCTTAGACTAAATTTATATTCAGGCACTATACTTCGCACAAACTCTGCAACCTCGAATAGATCGCTAGGGTAATGATAAACGCACAAGGCCATTTTTGGTTTATAACGACGAATAGTCGTTTGAGCGCCTCTTAGAAGATCCATTTCCATACCTTCAACATCAGCTTTTATAAATGTAACAGCATTACCTTTTAAGAATGAATCTAAAGAATAAACTTCGACACTATCCAAATCATTTTTTGTGTTTTCAAGATTTTCAGTTATTAATCCATGACGAAGGGGTGAGTCATATAAAAAAGAATAAGTCATGCGGCCATCCTCAGATGCAAGTCCTGCTTTCACTGCGGTAATACAATCCTGTTCTAATGCCCATTCATTGGAAAGTCTAAGTATCCTCTTCTGTAAAGACGAAAACTGCTTGCGGCCAGGTTCAAAAGCATAGATATGTCTAAAAGTTCCAAGATTCTCCCAAATAAAACGTTCTATTGTATCACCAACGAAGGCACCAGCATCCACAAAAATTTCATCAAATGTTCCGCTAAATTCTGGAATAGCGAAATACATATCTTTTTCCATAACTGCCCGGCAGCTTTCTACAGAACCTGTTAACATTGCCAACAAAATTGCGTTATAAGTCTCTATTGATCTTTCGTCATTAAAATAATTATCCCTTACAAAGGTGAGCTTCTCATAATTCTTGACTACATAATATCCATCAAAAGATATTAAATTAGAATTATTATTAGCCATAGCGCTTAAAACATCTTTAACGGCATGTCGAGCTGCAATAAGTATACTTGGAACTGCCGATACCACTGGATCTGTAGGCAAAACAACCGGAATTCCGTGAATTGTAGTACCATTTTTCTGTGGATCCCTGTCAATAAAATGATTTACTATTGCCCCTATTGATCTAAGATATTGCGCTGCCCAAGTCCCCACAAATCCAGCACCATAAATCGCAACACCTCGGGTAAAGTCGCTTTCTGTTTGTGATACTAACGGCATCATTTGCTTAACAAGCAAATCAACATCTTCCGATTTGCATTTTATTTCATTCGATTTTTTTCGACGTCTCACTGTTTAATCTCCCTAGAATTTATTGGCTTCTAATTCACAAGCCTTATGGTATTAGAAATAAATCTGTATGTGTTTTTTTGTACTTAACTGACAGAGAATCAATCGAGTCAATATTATGAACAACTTCATCACCATTTATGTATTCTTTCATGTCAATATATCTTGAAAAATGTTCCTTACAGAACTGACACAACAAACTCAACGAATTGGTTTCTTTCAATCCCAATGGCCAAAACTCAATTTGTAAGGCTAAATTTTTAGAACTTGAGATTAAAGTTTTCGCTCCATTTAATGCATAATACTCACATCCTTGAACATCAAGCCACATAAATACAATTTCGTTTGAACTGTTTTTCACCAAGGAATCTATCGTAATCGACATAATTCTTTCTACTTTTGTATTTTCAGAACAGATATTACCACTCCTAACTCTATTATCACTGGGCAATACGGGTGAAACTAGTAAATTGACAATGCTATTCGTATCTGAAACTGCTGCATTTATTCCACGAATTTTATTATGCAATTTATTTAAATAAATATTGCACTGCAAAAGTGCGAAATTTTCACTGGCTGGTTCGATTGCGATAACTTCCGACACGCGATGGTTTTTCGTTGCAACTAAACTCGTTGTGCCTACATTAGCGCCAACGTCTAAAAACACCCCCTTTTTTTCGCCAAAATACTTATTAGCCAACAAAAAGAAAGCATCTAATTCTTTTAAAGAAAATCCACCACTGCTTATCATTGCTGGTAATATAACGGCATCTTTTGTTGGTAATATCCATTTGAAATCAGTCTTTTCGACAGGTATTATCGCACATCCTGATAACTGGCATTTGAAGGAAATGTCTAATTGATCATCAATATAATATTGATATGAATTGCCTTCATCATTCAACATTAAAAAATTTACCCCAAGGATAATATCTTCTTTAGCGACACCAAATTCAATCAACTGTTTTACAACGTATTTTTGAGAACCAGTAACTGTAATCAGTATTTTATCAAATTTAAGTGAAAATATGTCTTGGGGATTAATTATCTCAATATTGTCAAGATAAGCACCTTGTTTTTCCATGTCGTTATCTGCAAATGCAATTACATTATAATTATCGTAAATATATGTTTTAAGCTCATGGAAGATTTGACCTGTTCCAAAAACAATGACATTCGTTTTACGATTTTTCTTAGATGGCATCTTATGCTCCTTCATTATTTCAACCGAAAAATAGCTTCTTTAGACCAGCCCTGTTCCATCGCAGACTTTTCAATTGCGTCGCCATGTAGATAGGAGGCAACAATCAATGCTCCGTTTTTCCGGGTGGTTGAGGGATCATCAATAGGAATTCTTCTATAATAGCATTTTTGCTTAATTTTGCTTGAATCACATAAAGCAAAGTGATGTAAATTCATTATTGGTAATAAGCTAAAAAATTCAGACGAACATCCCCAAAATGTTAGCAATGAAAATTTTGAACTAAATTTCAAAACTTTTAGTACCTGATCCTTTAAATCTTCCTTTGATTGAATAACAAATGATGCAATATCCCTACTTTTACATATATCCGGTTTTCTTTTTGTATCACCCTTTCTAGCCAATATTATTAACGAAGGATAGGAAAACTCAGGAGTTGGTAACAAATTCTTATTAATACTAATCACATCAAATCCATTTCTATATAGTGCATTACAAATTGCACTTGGCGAAAAATGATAAACATGTTCTCTAATGCTTATCCAAAAAGCTGTTCCAATAGGAAAATCTTTGTACCTTTCTGCATCTGGAACCTCAATCATAATATGACCTGTTTCATTCAATACGCGAAAAGCTTCTTTTAATACTTTGTCCAAATTTTTTATGTGCTCTAGTACATGAAAATATGTCAATAACGATTGGGACCCATTAGTAAAAGGTAATGGAATCGCTCTTCCTTCCTGAAAGGTGATGCTTACCTTTCGTTCGCATCTATTTGCCTCAATATTGGGAATACTTTTAAGATCAACATCTATCCCCTGACAGTTTGCATTCCAATCATTATTTTTCAGCCATATAAGGAACCCGCCTCGACCACAGCCAACATCTGTAATTGATGTATCAGATAAACCCGCGTTGACAATAATCTCTCTATAACATTTATACTTTTGTATGTTTTCTGGCGCGGATATATCGAAATGTGATTTTTCAAAATACGAACATTCTTTGGCATAGAAAATGGATAACCTATCATCAGTTATATTTGCAATATATACTAATCCGCAATACGGGCATTCAAATAAATCAGCCGTGTAGTTAAATATAGAATCATTTAAACCACTATATTCCCAATCAATGAGATATAGAGATTTTTCTCCACACGCCGGACAATATAATACAGATTCGTTATCGTTCATAGCAAACACTCTTTCTCGTAGCTTATAAATTTTTGCAATAAATTGTCTCTATATGGATCAATATTGTCCACCTGACAGTAACTCAAATGCCCACAATTACTGCAAATAGGATTATCACATCGTTTACCCTCAAGATGCTGACGTCGTAGAGTATTCATTTTTGAGGAATGCCAAATACTCTTAAGCGATTCTACTCGAACATCACCGACAATTAGTTTCTGTTCCCAATCAGGACAACATGCACTTACTGAGCCATCCGCATTAACTACGGCTGAATAGAAAATATATGAACAAGTGTCTTTTTGTTGCAATGACTGCTTATATTGTCCTTCCGTTTTTACTATTCTAATACCAGAATGTGCCTCAATGTCAAAAAGTGGCCAAATTGGCGCAATATCTTCAATAAAGATTCGATCACAATAGTCTCCAAAAGTATCTAGGAATTCTTTTTTTTGATCTTTTGTGATATAATTACTAGGAATCTTGATTGTCACCTCGCAATCTCCTTTGTTTGCATATAACCACTGCACATTCTCGACGAACCTATCGAAATCAAAGTCAAATCTGGCATATTTAAGATATTGTTCACAGTTCATACCTTCAACAGATATATTTAATCTATCCAACCCTGCCTCAAGCAATTGACTCAAACATTCGTGTGAAAAAAGAGAGCCGTTAGTCGCCAGATCAATGCGTTCAACTGATCCACTCTTCTTTGCACAAGCAACCATTTTTGAGAGATTTTTATTGAGAAATGGCTCTCCGATTTTGTTCATGCGAAGGACTTTAATTGGTTGCTCAAATTCACTAAGATCTCGAATTACCTTATTGAATAGGTCAAGACTCATAATACTCCTAGGGTATCCTGATTTGTTAATCATGTCCTTATGTCCCGACGGGCAGAATAGACAACGAAAGTTGCAAGCACTTGACGGATCAATGTAAAGAAGAAAAGGGGTTTGCAAAGGAATAACATCCTGCAAAGGTATATGTTTTTCTAAATTCAATTTTGACTTTAGTTTAGCTTTCATATGTTTGTTACCTCCTGTTATACTCCATAGTAGTTGCACCTTTCCTGCGGAATAGCATAAAAAACCGCGCCAGTTCCACCCCAAGAGTCTAACCTCATATAATATCTATATTTTTGCGCACAACTCATCAAATAAAGTGGTATTTTAAAAACTCCATCAGGATTGTGATAAATAGTAACAGCCAAAATTGGACGATATTTTTTTATCGTATTTAACGCACCGGTTAGAGAGGATAGCTCTCCTCCTTCCAAATGCATTTTAATAAAAGTTGCTGGGATATTCAAACTATCAAGTTTGGTAATTTTCACTGTCTCGTTTCCAAACTTATTTACTTTCGATGCATAATCAAATCCTTGATAAAATTTTTCTTCTCCTTCTTTAGCGCCTAGCGCACATTTGATAGTTGTGCAATTTGGAATATTTCTTAGATTATCCTCAAGTGCCGCAAAGTTATCTTTATCGGCTTCAATCGCATAAATTTTATTATATTTTCTGTTTGTCACCTCAACAAACTTCTTGGTAACAGATCCATTATGGGCTCCGCAATCGACAAAAACTTCATTTTCATGAAGAATATTTGTTATTTCCGGAATGAAATATCTATTATTTATTATTTGGATATCTTTTAATAAAAGTTCGATTCTTAGCCTCCGCCAAGCAAGAAATTGTAGATAATGCATACGAGATACATCATCTATTGCAGAAAAAACTTTTTTAATATCATCTAACTCATCATCACTCGGTTTATTTAAAAACCATCCGTTGGTTAAAGGGTATCGATCTCTATAAGCTTCGCATACATCGTAGAAAAATGCAATATCTTCCCATCCATCGGCTTTTAGTTCATCTCGTAAAGTAATAAGTTGGGTCGTAACAATACAGACTATAAGCAAACAATTTTTTTTATCCACTTCTTTTACTTCATTTGGTTTGACAATATCTATCCCGCTCCAATTTGCGTCAGATTTGAGTAGATCGGAATTTTTATCAACAAAATACAAAAATGGAATATTTAAATAGTCAAAAAAATTCTTAGCCATCTTACCGAGGCTTCCGGCGCCGTATAATATTACTTGTTTGTCAATTTTTCTCGGTGAAATTTTAATATCAGACATTAGAATATTTTCTAAAACCTCGCTAGCTTCAGCAAAAGTCTTAATGTCCATTATGACCGAGCTATAGGAATTAAACTCTAAAGATTTATCATATATCATTTTTTCTCCAAACGATCTAATAACATCTCCGCATAGCTGTCAATATCATCTGGTAACCCGTGCGACATTTGACCGCAATCGCGACATATGGGATGTTCTTTTCTTTTTTTCAATTTAATGTTACAAAATGTAAAGGAGCATAGCTCTGTTAAAATGGACATTCCGATTTAAATTACTTATTTATTTGTCTTGTTGCAATTGAATATACTATAGGACAATTTTTACAGAGTTCTAAATTTTGGATCTCACCCTTTCTCATTAATTCTCTATAATGAATGAAATATTTGGAATTATACAATTTAACTGGATCTTCATCAAGAATATTCCCTATTTCATAACGTCCAAACTGATCAAAACAACATAAAGCTAAAGAACCATCTGAGAAAATTACTAAACGTTCATATATTTCAGGACACTTTAAGCCTCTTATTTTATTTAGCAAATCATCAGGTTTGCTATTAAAATCACAAACATTATAAATAGAAATGCTGTCATCATAGCTCATTTTAATTTTTGATCTCCAAAAATTATAAAAATCATTCTCCTCATGTTTATTTAATTCTTGTTTAGTAAATCTAATGATAATTCTTGTTTTTGCTTTATTCTTCTCTCTCTCTCTTAGTGCAATAAAATGTTCAACATTTGATACGATTTTATTTAAATCTGACCCAATCCTGATAGATTCTTGTGTTTTACTTGTAACTCCATCTATACTAATTATTAATGTGTCAAGCTTGGCATCCAAAAGATTTTCAGACATCTTTTCATCCAATAATGTTCCATTTGTATATATGCCTATTCCACGAAAACCCATTTCTTTTGCAATCTTTATCTTTTCTTGAACATTTTTATCAATCAGAGGTTCTCCTAATCCACACAATGATAAAAATTTTTGATTATACAAATCTGTTTGTAATTTTTTAAGAATTTTATTAAATGTTTCATTATTCATTATTTCCTTACGTTTACTTTGTTTAATTAGACACATAATACATCTTAGATTACATATACCTGATACTATTTCAATTTGTATGTGCGATGGAATTACTTTATCGTTTATCATACTCTTATCATGTTTCATTTTTTCTCCAAACGATCTAATAATTCTTCCGCATAGGCGTCAATATCATCGGGTAGCCCGTGTGACATTTGACCGCAATTGCAACATACGGGATGTTCTTTTCTTTTTTTCTTTAAAAACATTTTTTGATAGCTCAAGAGCTTTTCTCCATTCCATATATCTTTAACGCTTTCGCATTTAGCATCACCAATAATGAGTTTTCTAGACCAGTCAAGAAAACATGCACTTGCTGAACCATCAGAATTTATTGAAAAAGAATAGAAGACATAAGGACATACTTGAACTTCTTTTATCTTTTGTCCATATATACCAAACTCTTGATTAACTTCAACCCCTTTTAGCTCAAACTCAGGCCAGCAAGACATAATATGTTCAATATACACGCCGTCAGCTATATCGCCAAATATCTCGTAAAATTTCTTTTTATCCTCTTCCGATATCGTGTCACCGTTGATTTTTATAATCATTTCGCAGTTTTTTTTATTTTCGTAAAAATGACGAATATTTCCAACGAACTTATCGAAATCAATCTTATAATTAGAAAATTCTAAATACTGTTTTTCATTAATGCCCTCTATAGAGATATTAACCCTATCCAGCCCTGCCTCAATAAGCTCAAGGTTTCTTTTTGGATTAAGTAGTGAGGCATTAGTAGTTGTGTCGATTCTCTCTGAACATTTTTTTTCTTTGGCATACCTTACCATGTCTGCAAGTCTTGGGTTAAGCAAAGGCTCCCCGTCTTTGTAAAGTCTTAAAACTTTGATAGGTTTTTCAAACTCACAAATATCATTTATTATCTTTTTGTAGAGTTCAAAATCCATATTTTTAAGGCTTCTACCGACTTTTTTCATTAACTCTATATCGCCAGAAGGACAAAATTTACACTTAAAATTACACAAATCACTAGGATCTACAAAGATGATAAACGGAACGCTAAGCGGTATGACTGTTTCAAGTTTCGTTCTGTTTTCTAAATCTATTCTTGGTTTAATTTTTGCTTTCATCTTATCCTTTCATTTAAACACTTTTTTTAATGTTATCTATTTGGAATTATTTATTTTTTATAATGGATTTTAATTTCGTGTTATCTCCCCAAAATGCCATAGGCTCATAATCTGAATATGGATAATACCCCAAATTTAGTTTTATAGTCTTTCCTCTATTTTTCACATGATTTTCAACTAATTTTCTAATAGATATTGGTTTTCCACTGCAACAATTAATAATTCCGAGAACTTTATTCTGAAGTGAAATTTTATTTATATATTCTGCAACTTTTTCAACAGGTAGATAATCTCTTAATTGTTCTCCTCCCGACATGTTAAAATTTTCATCACCTCTGTCTAAAGCTTTATCTAATTGAGGTAATAAAGAACTAGGATTTTGACCTTTACCATATATATAAAAAAGCCTTATCCATTTAAATGAAAAATGATATTTTTGTTGTAATTGCTCTAAAAATTTTCTGAGCGTATCTTTTGCAAGACTGTAAGGAGTGGTCGGTTGTGTTGGTGTGTCTTCCGACAAACAACCATTTTGCAAACCGTATTCCAGACAGGTTCCAGTAACAGTGAGGCTTTTTAAGCCACCCTCAAGCAGGTTTTTCAAAAAACGATAATTTGTAAAAAGATTTCGTTCGAAATGAAACAAATCTTTATAATTAGGCAACCCTTCCCATGCAAGATGAATCACTACATCAGGTTCCCGAAAAAATTGAAACAAGTTTTCATGAACAACATTCAAATCATAAGGAATATATTGTACCTGAGAAAACCATTCATACATCCTGGCTTTCTCAGAATTTTTGGACGTTGTGATGACCTGATGGTCCTGCTTGAGCAATTCACGAACTACATAATTACCAATAAAACCCGTGGCTCCAGTAACCAGTACTCTCATTTCATCCTCCTTCGGTTCTAATCAAATTACTTTAACTTCAGGTATGGGGGTAACAAACTTCCCGCCCTTTTCTTTGAATTTGTGTTGTTGTTTCATAATTTCATCAGCAAAATTCCATGCAAGAATCAACATATAATCTGGCTTGGCTTTATATATCTGTTCAGGGCTATATACTGGGATGTTAGTCCCAGGAGTAAATTTATTTTGTTTCATTGGGTTTAAATCAGCAATAAACTCAATTAGTTCAGGCCCAATATGATAATAATTTAATAGAGTATTTCCTTTAGCGGCTGCGCCGTATCCAATAACTTTTTTGTTTTCGCTTTTTAATTTTTTTAGGAGACCAACTAAATCTTCTTTGAGTTTTTCAACCAGTTCAGCGAATCTTCTGTATGCAGTTACTTCATTTAGTCCTTTCTTTATCTCCAATGAAACCAATTGATTTACATTTTTATTAATATTATATCTCGATTTTTTCTTACTCACAAAAACTCTAATTGTTCCCCCATGAATTTTAATCCTTTCAATGTTAATAATTATAAAATCTCGCTCTTCAAAAAATCTCTTTAATGGACAAACAGCAAAATAAGAAAGATGTTCATGATAAATAGTATCAAATTCTACGTTCTCTAATAAATCCACCAGATAGGGCACTTCAATTACAAAAACTCCATCATCTTTCAAAAGATATGAAACTCCTTTCAATAAATCATCCAAATCATCAGTATGAGCGAATACGTTTGTAGCTGTAATTGCGTCTGCTTTTTCATTCTTACTTATTATTTTCTTTGCGATATCTACAGAAAAGAAATTACTTATTGTTTTAACGCCATTTTCTTCCGCAATTTTTGCGATATTAACTGCGGGTTCAACACCTAAAACTTTAAGGCCAAATTTTTTAAATTCTTTTAACAAAGTTCCGTCATTACTCCCTATATCTATAACCAACGACTCACTATTTAATTTGAAACTGTTTACTACTTCCGTGGCTAAACTCTCAAAGTGCTTTCGCAATGCCTCAGATGTCCCTGATACATAGATATAGTTTTTAAAAAGAATTTCGGGAGGAACAATTTCATCAATTTGTAATAAACCACATGATTCACACCACACCACTCTAAGTGGATAAAAAATCTCCTTTTGACTTAATTGATTTTTATCTAAAAAAGCATTTGCTAAAGGCATTTCACCCAGGTCTAATATTTTCTCCAGTTTTTTATTTTTGCAAATTCGGCATCTCTCAAGTTTCATAATTCCAATCCTCCATACCTTTCAATAAATTCTCTGAAGCTTTTTGCTTTTAAATCTTTCTCGGATATGATGGGGTTGCTTACTGGCCAATCAATTCCTACATCCGGGTCATCCCATCTGATACTGCCTTCACTATTGGGGGCGTAATAATTGTCCATTTTATATAAAATTTCGCAGTTTTCAGTTAAAGTACAAAATCCATGAGCGAGGCCTCGAGGGATATATATCATTTTTTTGTTTTCTGTTGAAAGATTGATTCTATCCCATTGCCCAAAAGTTGAGGAATCTTTTCTCAAATCAATAAACACATCATATATTTTACCGTTTATAACCCTTATTAACTTTGCTTCCGAATGTGGTGGAAGCTGAAAATGCATCCCACGGATTACACCTTTTTCTACTGATAAGGAATGATTTTCTTGAACCCATTTTTTATGTATTTTATATTTTTTAAAGATTGTATCATCATAAACACGCATAAAAAATCCTCTTTCATCTTCATACGGGTCTAACTGTATTTCAAATACTCTTTTAATTCGTCTTTCTTTTATAATCACTTTTATTCTCCTGCAACCAGTATGGACCACTATTTACCAGTTTATTCTTTATTAAAATAATCCTTATACCAATCTACTGTCTCAGACAAACCTTTCCCCAGGTCATATTTAGAATACCACCCCAATATTTCGTGTGCTTTTTCTGCTGATAATGATTGATCAGGAATTTCTTTCAAGTTTAAATTTAATATTTGAGGTGCTAAATCTTCTCTATTCATTATTGAACGAATCTTATTCACAATCTCGATAACCGCCATTCGAGATTCGGTGCTAAAATTAAATGCTTCCCCATAAATATTTTTCTTCGTAATTGATTCTGCTAAATTGATATAAGCATCCACAATATCTTTTATATAAATATAATCACGAATATATTTTCCATTACTTCGAATAACAGGTCTTTTATTATTAAGCAATGAAAGAATGGTTCCAGGAATAATTCTACTCCAATTTAGATCACCACCACCATAAATATTTCCACATCTCGCTATGGCTATTGGCATGTTATAAGTATAAGAATATGTTTGAGCTAATAAATCAGTACAACTCTTTGAAACATCATACGGATGAGACCCTTTAAGTGGCATATCTTCGGTATAGGGTAACTCATCTGCAATTCCATATGCTTTATCACTAGAAGCAATTATAATTTCTTTCACAAACTCTCGATGCCGTCTACAAGCTTCCAAAATATGGTAGGTACCCCTAATATTACTTTCAAAAGTTTGTAAAGGTTCACGATAAGCTGCCCCGACAATTGTCTGTGCTCCTAAATGAAAAACGGTATCCACTTCATATTCATTTATCGCACGCTCTATTGTAGAAAAGTTTTCCAATGAGCCGTTAACTATATTAGTTTGTAAGTAATCTCCGCTTCTATAAAACTCAGTTTGATAATCAATATCTCTCACCAGAACAACAATTGTTGATTTTCTCTTTAAAAGTGCTTTTACAAACCATGAACCTACCAAACCTGTAGCTCCCGTAATTAAAACCTTCTTACCTTCCCAATCTTTCCAATCCATACTCATTTATTTAATCCTCCCATAATTTCCAGGGTGCTTTACCTTCATTCCATAATTTACGCAAATACCGCAAATCTCTTATATTGTCCATACACTGCCAGAAATCATTATGGCGATAAGCCATCAACTGATCATCTTCTGTTAATCTTTCTAAGGGCTCGCGTTCCCAATAGGTATCATCACCTTCTATATAATTTAACACCTCTGGTTCGAGTATAAAAAACCCTCCGTTTATCCAGGTTTCATCAGTTTTATGTTTTTCAGCAAACTTTATAACTTTATCTCCATCAAATACCATTTTCCCGAATCTCGCTAAAGGTTGAACAGCCGTTATAGTTGCAAGCTTTCCATGTGAGCGATGAAATTGTAGCAAATTTTTTAAATTTAAATTTATAATTCCATCACCATAAGTCATCATAAATGTACCATCTTTAAGCCACTTTGAAAGTTTTTTCGTCCTTCCTCCTGTCATAGTATCAAGACCGGTGTCAACAAGATGTACTATCCAATCATCCTTTATTTTGTTATGTTCTATTATTCCTCCGCTCTTTGTATTAACCGTAAAGCTATCGCTCAGGAAATGATAATTCATAAAAAAATTCTTTATTATCTCTCCTTTATAACCTAATGCAATAACAAATTCGGTAAATCCAAAATAGGCATAATATTTCATTATATGCCATAGAATTGGTTTTCCACCTATTTCAACCATAGGCTTGGGTATTATATCTGTTTCCTCAGCAAGTCTCGTGCCAAGACCGCCCGCTAAAATTACAACTTTCATCTTATAAATAACCTCCCTTTTTAAAATAATAATTTAATCTAACCTGTTGGTCAGTTTTAAAATCAATAACAATCATTCCTATTTAGTATAAAATATTATTATGCCTATCTTAATTGGATATTCTAAATGCTGTTTTTGAAATAATCATATTTTTATATTCTTCTTGATCCTTTTATTAAATTTCTTTATAGATTTCTTTTTTTATTCTTTTTATTTCTTCCAAATTCTCCTTATAATGCTTATCTATATACTCTTTTACTTTCTCATCTAAATCCAGTTTAATACTTAAACTTACCATATAGTATAACCACCATCAACAACTAAATTATGCCCTGTAACATAGCTTGATGCCTCAGAAGCAAGAAATATAACTGCACCATTTATTTCATCTGGGTTGGCTTTTCGTCCAAGAGGAGTTTTATTGCTATATTTTTTTACAAATATCTCATTTTCTTTTTCATAGTATATTCCACCTGGTGATATACAATTTACTCTGATGTTATATTTGCCATAATATGCCGCAAGATACCGAGTAAAATTTATTAAACCTCCCTTTGCCGCATTATAAACTCCGTGAGAATATACTTCTTTAATATTTTTATGTCCTTTTACATAAACTTCATGTAAATTACAACCTTCATATATTCTCTGATCGTTCCCAACTATGCCATAATGTGATGCTATATTAATTATTGACCCTTTTTGTTGTTTAACCATAACAGTTATAAAACTTTGAATAGTCAAAAAGGGTATAGTTAGATTTCCTAATAAACCAATATTCCAACTTTCTAATGATACTTCTTCGAAGGGTAAATAAAAATCTTTTGTTTTCATTGATACTGAATTAATTAAAACATCAATATGTCCTTCCTTATTAAAAATTTTATTCTTTAATGCAAGTATATTTTCTTTTTTCGTACAATCAACTTTATATAAATAAAACTTATTGGAATATTTCTCTTTTAGTTTTTTTACATCTTCATATTCAGTATTATCTTTATCACAACTATATACTATTCCCCCATATTCTAAAATTGCCTTTGAAAAATTCCTTCCTAAATACCCGTTCCCTCCAATTAAAACTACAACCTCATTATCAAGCCTAAACATATATCATTCTCCCTTTTCGATTTGATTCTTCACATTTATCAATCACTTTTAAAACATTTATACCTTCTTCTAACGAACACAATTCCTTATTATTTTTTATTAAAAAATTTATCATTTGCATTTTGTATTGTTCATTATAATCATAGTGATCGATCTTTAACAAAATTTTATTTTCTCTATTTTTATAATCTATAAATACTATTTCTTTTTTTAAAAAATTGTATTTCAATAGACCTTTTTCAAAAAATATTTCACCTTTCCTTATGCCTAAAGGATTAAGATAATCCATACTAATTTTCAATATTATTCTATTTTTCATTTCCGCAAAAATATCGGCACTATCATCAACATCTATATCCAAATCCCTAATTTCAGAAATCTTCGCAAATATTTTATTATAATTTCCGAATAAATATTGTCCCAAGTCTAACTCATGAGATAAGGTCCTTAAAGCTCCCCCTCCTAATTCTTTTTTTGCAGCATAGCTTTTTCTATAGTCTTCATATGGATGCCAAAAGGGTAAATATTCTCCTACATACAACTCTGCTTTTAAAACCTTTCCAAATTTCCCTGAATCTATAATTTCTTTTATTTTTGTAACAATTGGATGAAATCTCAAATTATATCCTACATAAATTTTATTTTTTCTTTTTCTAATCTTACCCTCTACCTTTTTAATCTGAGTAAAATCACTCGCAATAGGTTTTTCTATAAGTGAATCTATATTGTAATTAATAGACTTTAATACATATTTTAAATGTAAACTAGTAGGATTACTAACGACTATAAAATCCGGAGTCCAAGCAAAAGCATCTTTCTCATGATAAAAATATTTTATTTTCTTTTCTAATTCTTCTGGAATTTTTTTCGTTCCTTTATTAGTTCTATAGGCTGCTATATCAAACTTACCAATTTCTTTTAATACTTGCATATGTCTAATGCCAATAGATCCTAATCCAAAAAATAATATTTTAATAATTACTTCACCTCTAATTTTGCCTGCTTTTTAATTCTTTTTCTATACATCTCTTCGTAATGTTTATTAATTTCAACAATTTGAGGATTTCTGTCTAAATATTTAATTATTTCCGAAATTGGAGTTTTATATGTATTTTTACCGAAATACTCAAATATTTTCTTAAAAAATTCAAAATCATCAGGATAATCTAAAGTTAGTCTATAATCTTTTCTAATATATTTTTTGGGAATATCTAAATCTACAACATTAAATAATCCAGTATCTGTAAAATATCTACCCCAAACTTCAGTTTCTTTGCTTTTTTTTATTTCACAGACTTTTCTCATTGCGTCTATTTTTATCCCATTTAAATAAAAACCATGAGGTAAATCAAGACATCTAATAAGATCTGCATTCGATTCCTTATATTTATTGACAATCTTATCTATAAATTCAATAGCCACTAAAGGGCAATCGGCAGTTATATTAAGAACATAATCTAATTTAAATTCCTTAGAAGCATCATATAATCGCAAAATAACATCATCTTCATCACCAAGAAAATAATCTATTCCTTCCTCTTCGGCAATTTTTACTAAAGATTTATCCTGAGGATTATCTGAAGTGCATATGATAATATTATTTAATAATTTTGATATTTCTAAGCGATCTATCATATGACGGATTATTTCTCTTCCATTTATTTTTAATAATAATTTTTTAGGTAATCGAGTTGATTTTAATCTCGCTGTAATCAAAAATCCTATTTTCATTATTATTGCTCCTTTGCCTCTTTTGTATGTGTAAAGCTTTCTAAACCAACTTTTTTAAATTTATATTCAACTTTAGTAAAATCTACTATTTCATCTTCTTTTATATCATGCAATGCCCTTAATCCAATTAATTGTAAAAATCGATTTTGTTTTATTGGGCTTTCTTCTACTGTTCTTTTAAACCATAAATTATCCAGAGAAAGTTTCTCACCTTTTTTAATATCTTTTTTAGCTACAATGGCTTTTTTCATCGGTCCGGTATTCCCATATTCTAATTCTGCTTCTGACATTTTTAAATTTCCATTACCATAAACCTTTAATGCTAACTCCATCAATTCTTTTATTTTAAGCATTTGTTTTTTACACACTGCTGCATGATAATCTATCCGCTCTATGCCATAATGAGGAGTATAATGTTTTTCTAAAATATTAATACCCATCATTGCTGCCATACAACTAATAACTTCATTGTTTGGATCATCAAAGGCAGTATGGTCTGCATAGCCAATCGGTAATTTAAACAAATCTCTGATTTTTAGCATCTTAGATAAATTAATATCAGTATACTTAGTAGGATAACTCTGAAATCCATACATTAAAAGAATATTATTTTTCCCCTTGTTACTTAAAAAATCAACAGCAAAATTAATTTCATCTATAGTAGAGCCCCCCACACCCAGTATAATTTGTTTATCAAATCCATATACGGCGGCATTAAGTAAAAAATAATCATTCAATCCTGTGGCATGAAGTTCTATAGCCGTTATATTAATATTTTTTTCTAAAATATATTCTATGCTTTCGACATCGTCACATAAGACGATTATATCTAGTCCCTTTTTATTCGAATAATCAATAATTTCATTCCATTGATTTTTAGAAAACATCCATTTTTTACTTTCATCTATCAAAGGATGTTTTTTTTGCATATAACTCTCAGGATTTAATAGCATATGAAATTTAATAGCATTTAATTTCAATTCTGCAATATCATCTATCATTTTATAGAAATAATTAATATCCCCTTCATGATTGTATGCAGTTTCCCCTATAATATAAGAACTCAAAATATTATTATCCATTGCCTTCCTCTTTTTATAACTTATTATAATTTCTTATTTTCGAAATATTATCAATAATTTTATCAATAATTTAATAATTGCGCTCTGTTGTAATTTCTTTAAATGAATTATTTTTATCTTGCATTATTTATTTCTTACCAGTTAATTTACCAAACCAAAATTCGCTATCTATGTTTATCCATATATTCTATCGCCTTCTTATATTCTCCCCACTCTCCTATATCAAACCAGGAACAATTAACTGGATAAACTTGTATTTTAAATCCCTTTTTCTTCGCCAATACCAATAAATCTGGTATATCTATGGGCTGATTTCTTGGGATTAAATCAACGATTTCTGGCTCCAAAACATAGACTCCGGAATTGACAATAAAATGATAATCCGGTTTTTCTATAATTTCCTCAAAATCCGCACACTCATTTTTCATATTCAAAATACCATAGGGAATATTTATATTACGACTTACTCCCAATATTGTTATTTGATTACTATTCTGTTTGTGATAATTTAACAGGCTATCATAATTTACATCAATCACCACATCACAATTAGAAACAATAAATGTGCCGCCTAATTTTTTCTTAATTAAAGACAGCGCCCCTATCGTTCCTAAAAAATCTTTTTCTTTAATATATTCAATTTGATAATTATTAGGATTTTCTGCAAAATACATTTTGATCATTTCGGCTTTATAATTTAAAGCAATTATAAATTTGTTAAATCCATATTTTTTAAAATTATCCATAATCACTTCTATAACCGGCTTCTCATCTATGGGTATTAAAGGTTTGGGTAATATTTTAGTAAACGGGTCAAGCCTTTTACCTTTGCCGCCAGCCATAATTATTACCGGAATGCTCTTTGTAGCACACACCACCTCACCACTTTTTAAAAAATCCTTCCATAAAAAAATATCAATTACCTTATCTTTTTCGTCAACTACTGGGATATGCCTTACTACATATTTTTTCATCAATCGTAAAGATTCTACTTTATTGCTCTTATAAGACATTACAATAGGATTTTTAGTCATTATATCTTGCATAGAGGTTTCAAAGTCCAAGCCTTTTATGATTGCTCTTCTCATATCTCCATCAGTTACAATCCCTAAAATCCTATCATCCTCATCTACTACAATTAATACCTGTAAGGCACTCTTGTCTATTTGTTTCAATGCTGCCTTTAAAGAAAAGTTAGGTTTTACTAATATTTTTTTGCATTTTTCGGAAATCATTTAAAATTCTCCCATCTAAAAGGTTCATCTTGCCTAATATCATTTAATAGTTTCATTCCTATAATTATCTCTTTAAATTTTGGCAGTATCCCCGTCCCCGGTCTTTTTATTGCTATATCTGATTCTTTTATTATTTCTCCTACTTTAATATCCCTGGAGGCAATAAGACTTCTTCTAGCCACTTTCATTATTTCAATTTCGCTTCTATTAGGTTTCTTTATTCCGTCACCTAATGCTACTTCGATATTTCTTATCACTTTTACCATTTCTTTTAATTCATTCGGTTCTAATGAGGCCTTATGGTCAGGACCGGGTAAATTTTTATCTAAGGTAAAATGCTTTTCGATTATTTTTGCCCCTATAACCACCGCAGCAATAGGTACTTCTATTCCCAAAGTGTGGTCGGAGTAACCTACCGGTAATTTAAACGCAGCTGCTAAAGTTTGCATTGCTTTTAAATTAACTTCCTCGTAAGGAGTGGGATAATTAGTAGTACAATGCAATAATGATATTTTTGCTTTCGAATTAACCGACCTAATAGTATTTATTGCTTCCTCAACTTCTCCTAAATTTGCCATCCCAGTGGACATTATTAGGGGTTTATTTTTAGCTGCAATATGTTTTAAATAGGGATAATTTATTATTTCTCCTGAGGGTATCTTGTATATATCTACTAAATCATAAAGAAAATCTATACTCTGATGATCAAAAGGTGTAGATAAAAACATAATTCCTTTTTTATCACAGTATTTTTTTAATTTTACAAAATCATCAAAAGAAATTTCCAGTTTCTTAATCATCTCTAATTGAGATTTATCTGAACCGGTAGTCTTTTTCTGATATTCAGCTTTATCAGCTAATTTTGAAATATTATTTTCTGTTTTGAATGTCTGAAATTTTACTGCATCTGCCCCCGCATCTTTGGCAATATCAATAAGCTGGTAAGCCAAATCTAAGCTACCATTATGGTTGACTCCTGCTTCGGCAATAATGAAAACTCTTTTAGAAATATTTGTGCCATTCATTCTTTTTAACCTCAAAATCAAATCTCTTTTTTAAAAGTTTTTCTCTGGGTATGTTTAATATATTTTTCATTGCTTCAATTACATATTTGCTAGTATTGCCATCTCCATATGGATTTTTTAACGTTTTTATCTCGGTTAAAAATTCTTTGTCATACAAAGCTTTTTCTAAACCTTTATAAATTCCATTAACTGAATAATCTGTTTGTATAACACTTTTAGGCTGCATTCTATCTTCCTGCCTGTTTCCAATGTTCACTGTAGGAATAGAAAATGATGGAACTTCAATAATTCCACTTGAAGAATTACCTACCACAGCCTTTGCATACTTTAAAAAACTCAAATATAATTCTGAACCAAGACTATCAAAAAAATATGCCTTAGGATTATTATCTACAAACTTTTTTATCATATTTACTATTTCATCTGAACCTACTTCTGCATTAGGCCTGGTAAAAACTATTTGAAAATCAAATTTTGATAATACCTCCAATAAATTTTTTATTTGCCATCTTAGATTATCCTCTCCTTCGAGAGTAACCGGATGATAGGTACAGATTATAGTATTTTTATTGACATCAATACTGGTTAATTTTAAAATCTCTTCTTCTTTATACAATTCCAATTTTTTTATATTTTCAAGACCCGGTGCACCAACAATATGAATACGCCAATCTTCCTCTCCCATCTTACTTATATTTTCTGCATATAATTCTGTTGAAGGCATATGTATATGAGCCATCTTGGTAATCGCATGGCGCACCTGTTCATCAATTACACCAGTTGTATTTTCTCCTCCATGTAGATGAATAATAGGAATCTGATATAATAATGCTGCAATAGCCATAATAAAAAGTTCATATCTATCTCCTAATAAAACTATAAAATCAGGCTTATAAGTATTAAAAATTTGTGATATTTTTAATAAGTCCATTTCCAATTGAAGAAGTTAGAGAAGAAGCACCTAAAGATGTATTTAAAAAAGGAATTTTTATAATATTTTTTATATCATCCTTTAAAATTTCTTCAATTGTATATCCATATTCTTCTAAGAGATGTGTTCCTCCAACAACTACATAAGTATTAATTTTATTATTATTCTGCATCTCTTTTATTATCCAACGCTGTAATCCATAATCTGCTCGTGTGCTGGTAAATATAAAAATATTTTTTTTATTTATCATTTTTAAAACATTTTCCTTATTTTTAATTTTTGTGATTTTCAATCAACTAAATTAAAAAATAAATTATCAAATCTTACTTTTTGCTTTTTATAATTTTCGTTGGACTGCCTACAGCTATAACATTATCTGGAATATCTTTTATTACCACACTTCCTGCACCAATGGTAACATTTTTACCTATTTTGATTCCTTGAATTATTGTAGCACCTATACCTATAAAACTTAATTCACCTATATTTACAGTTCCAGAAATATGTGCACCGGGAGCAATATGGCAATGGTTTCCTATTTCACAATCATGTTCCATTATTGAACCAGTATTTATAATACAATTTTTACCGATAGATGAATCAATGTTAATTATACTACCTGGCATAATAATAGTTCCCTCATCTATTCTAATATTTTTATCAATAATAGATTCAGGTGAAATGATTAATGGAAATTTATAACCAATTTCTCTCGCCATATTAAATAATCTATATCTTTTTGTATTATCTTTAATACTGCCTACGGTAATTAATGCATTGTGTATGCCGCTTTTGTAAATATCTTCTAAATCATCATCTGTACCTATTATCTTAATTCCACTTATAAAATTCTCTGCTTTATAATTATCGACAATACCTGCAATTTCAAAATTATCTAATTTTTTTAATATTGATATAACTACTTTACAATGTCCACCGCCACCGATTAAAACAATCTTCTTTTTAGCCATTCAAGGTCTCCTTAATTTGTAAAGCTGCCTTCCTTATATGCTCTTCCTTATTCAAAGTTGAACTGGGCAAACATATACCCTGATTATAAATCTCATAAGCATTCGGACAGGGTTTTGAAAATTTCTTTAAATAGGGCATTTCACTTGCAGGTATAAAAATCCTTCTGGTAGGAATTCCTTTTTCTTTTAATTTTAACATCAAATTATCTATATCTATACTATTTTTATCAATCTTAATGCAGGTAAGCCACCAGCTGCCAAAGGCATTATCATATTCTTCTTGAAATTTAATATAAGGTAAATCCTTAAAAACTTCTTGATATATTTTTCTGAATTTTCTTTTCTTCTTTAAAAATTTATCAATTCTTTCTAACTGTGCTAAACCTAAAGATGCTTCAATATTAGTCATCCTATAATTAAATCCTACCTCAGGATGATAATAACCTTTAGAGGCATCTCTTGCTTGGTTTACTAAAAATTTAATATGTTCAGCTTGTTTTTGATTATTGCTTACTATCATACCACCGCCACCGGTGGTAATTAATTTATTACCATTAAAACTAAAACATCCAAAATCTCCGAAGGTACCAGTCTGTCTGTTTTTATAAGTCGCCCCTAAACTTTCAGTGGCATCTTCTATTACCAATAATTTGTTTTCTTGAGCAATTTCTATTATCTCATCAATATTGCAGACACTTCCATATAAATGTACAGGGATTATTGCTTTGGTCTTTTTAGTAATAGCTTTTTTAATTTCCTGTGGGTCAATATTCCAGGTAATAGGATCTACATCTACAATTACTGGTTTAGCTCCAACAAATAAAACAGGATTTATAGTAGCAATAAAAGTAAGAGAAGGTACAATTACCTCATCCCCTTCTCCAATTCCTAATTGGTAAAGTGCCATGTGAAGAGCAGCAGTTCCACTTTGGGTCGATACAGCTCTTTCTGCTCCAATGTATCGGGCAAATTTTTCCTCAAATTCAGGGACAAAGGGACCTACAATAGAAACAAAATTAGAATCAATAGCTTTGGTGAGATATTTTTTTTCTAAATTACCTAAATTAGGATCATCAAGAAATATTTTAGACATTATAAATCCCTTCTTTATACATATTTAAATTTTCTCTAAACCAATCTATGGTTTTCTCTAAACCTTCCTCCAATGTATAGCGTGGTTTCCATCCGGTAAGATTGTGTGCTTTAGAATAATCACATACTAATCTCTGAACTTCACTTTTTTCAGGTCTAATGCGTTTACTATCTACTTTAATTTTTAAATCAACTTTAGTCAATTTGCTTATAAGGTTAACCAGATCACGAATAGAAATATCTGTAGCGGTACCTATATTTATAACCTCACCTAAAGTATTTGGATGCAAGCCTAATTTATACATCCCCTCCACTGTATTTAAAACATAATTAAAATCTCTACTTGAATTCAAATTACCTAATTTTATATCTTTTTTACCATTTAAGGCTTGAGAAATAATGGTCGGAATTACAGCACGAGCCGATTGCCTTGGACCAAAGGTATTAAAAGGTCGCACAATAGTAACTGGTAAATTAAAAGATAAATAAAATGTTTTAGCTAAATAGTCAGCACTTGCTTTTGTAGCAGAATAAGGAGATTGTGGATTTATAGGATGATTCTCGTTTATAGGAATATGTTGTGCGGTTCCATAGACTTCACTTGTTGAAGTGTGAATTACTTTTTTAGTTCCAAGTTCACGGGCAGCTTGTAAAATATTGTATGTTCCTTCAATATTTGTTTTTATATAAGCAATGGGAGAATAATAGGAATAGGGAATGCCTATAAGGGCTGCAAGATGAAATACATAATCAATTCCTTTCATGCTTTCGTAGACAGAATCATAATCCCGAATATCACCTGAATATATTTCTATATCATTAATATATTTTGATTTCTCCAGCCATCCCCAAAAATTGCGAGAATTATAACGGATAAATACTTTTACTTTATGCCCTCGTTCTACTAAATATTCAGTGAGATGAGAACCTATAAATCCTCCCGCACCAGTTACAAGTATCTTTGCCATTTTTATCTACTCCTATCTATTAAATAATTTTTAAGTTTTTTTAAAATCGCCTGAAAATAAAGCAATATTAAAAATAAATCTATATTGTTAGTTATTTTTAGGCTACGCTCTTACCACGTATAGCTCTTTTTATAAATTGATAATTGGGATTATTCAGATGAATTAATGGAATATCTTTTTTATACCATAAAGTATCCACCACTTTAACCTGGTAACCTTGTTGCAATGCTAAATTAGTAATTACCGAGCCAATATATCCTGCCCCACCAGTAATTAATAATTTCATTTCGTTTTTGCCTCTTTCTGTTTAGGATTTTTGTTATGCCTATAGACTGCAATGCGTTTATATTAAAATATTTATTAAATACTGTATATTGTTTATTTATACTAATTAACTTATTTGATTGCCTCAATATAAAGAGATATTTTTGGATGAGTATTATCGAAAAACACTGTATTCCTCAAAACAGGATTAAAACTTTGTCCATAACCCGATAAGTATATTTTAGTAAAACCTGCTTTTTCTAACATAGAGAACATTTTCTTTTTATTCCACCAGTTCATATGATTACCAGGGTATTTTCGTTGAATCTCTATTGGGCATTTTTTACAGCAATAATTTAAAGCCTCTTCATATTTCATTTCGTTGAATATCTTACTGAGTTTATCGTCATCAATTCTTTCCTTTGCACCATCACTATGAATAGTAGAAACACTACTAGCAAAATGCGCTAAAAAAATTTGTCCAGTTGATGTTTTATTCATGGGTTTGTTATATTTTATCCTTTTCCAGTTTTTAGGAATACTGTAATCATCAATCCAATAAAAATACTCCCTATCATTTTCTTTATATGCTCTATACTCTAAATCAATGTTTGGTGTGGTTATTCTAAAATAACCATTTGGCTTTAATATTCTATAGGCTTCATTAAACATATTTTGGGCTGCCTGATCATTAATATGCTCAACAGTATGGCTCGAATAAAAAATTTCTGCAGAATTAGTATCTATAGGAAGCGGTTTAAGTGAAAAAAGATCATATTGAATTCCTTTAAGAGTCTTTTGTCGATTTGATGCATACCAGTCACTGTCATAATCCACATTTGTCCAACATGGATGAGAAAAGCCACCAGCTCCAACATTATAAAACCTTTTATTTTTAATGCTATTTTCGGGATAAAGTCTTAAGTATAATTCAATATCATTTACTTTTCTAATAGTTCTATGAATCTCATACCCGAACATATTTAGACCTTTTTGAATTAACCTCTTCATATTTACCTCCAATTTCTTTCTATTATATTTTTATGATCTCAAATATCTCTAAAATAGATTTCTATTTTTTTGATTTATTTCAATTTCTCTAACCATCCACAAAAATTGCGAGAATTATAGCGAATAAATGCTTTAAGTTTATGACCTCTTTCTACTAAACATTCAGTGAGATGAGAACCTATAAATCCCCCTGCACCAGTTACTAATATTTTCGCCATATTATATACTCCTTCTAATCAGCCAATTCACCTATTATCCAATCTTCCAATCAAACTAACCTTCCAATCTGTCAATTAAAATCAAAACGATCTAATAATTGACCAATCTATCGATTTTCCAATCGAATTCAAACAGACACTCACATTTAATCAGCCAATTACTCAATCGCCCGATCATAAATAATATACCAATACATCAATTAACCTATCACTCAATTTACTTATCGGTCAATAAAAAGTAATCACCCAATCTACCAATCGACTTATCTGACGATCAAGAAATCTACCTAATCACCCAATCTAACGAACAAAAGCAACATATAACAAGTGACGATTCTTATGCCCGTTAATCGAACAATTGGTTATTTTTTAATTATTGAATTACCGAACCGTCAAAAAACCCTTATAATATAAGCCTTTTAAGCTTTATTTAATATAACGCTCCTCACGGCGTTTATTTAGAGGAAGATAGGGTTTTCCTTAAGGACCTCAAAAAAATGCGTTATACGCCTTATACGTAGGTTTCTTCTAAGAGCCTTATATATCAACCCTTTCAAGAGCCATAAAAAGCTATTTTTAGCGCTTTTTTACTTGTTTTTTGATGATTTGCGTGATGAATATTTTTTAAATTTTTGAGAGATCTCTAAAACCCTTGTATTATTTGGGTTTCTAAAGTGTATGAATTTTAGCAACAAAGACAAAAAAGGTCTAAATTACAAGATGTAAGATGAGATTGCTTCTGTTGCTTCGCTCCCTCAATGAGTGTATGTTCATAATATGAACTTTCATAAACTATAACACATAAAGAATGATACGTCAATCTGCCAATCAAAGTTAATTAACCAATCAACCAAGCTGCCAATCAAATTCAATCGGCCAATCAGCCCATCTACCTATCGGCCAATCAGCCCATCAATTACCAGATCTTAAATAAGTCATTAATCCATTTATTTGTTTGGCTATCTTTTTTGCTTCTTGATAAAGCTGATTAAATTCAGTTTGAGATATATAATTTAAATCAAAAGCAATATAAAGATCGTTCTGAACTTCTGAGGAAGAACCACGTGCCATAGATAAAAAATTACTTAATTCTTTATCTGATCTTCTATCAAAACCTTCAGCTATGTTGGACATAATAGATACTGCTGCTCTTCTTATTTGAGAGGTTAATCCATATAATTCTTCTTTTGGAAATTTATTAGTTATATTGTATATTTTGTTTGTAAATTTTCGGGCGTCTTGCCAGACAGGTAAGTCTTCGAATGATTTAATTGTTGACAAGGAATCAATCCTCCAAATTGTTTTAATCTACCGATCTTCCGGTTTGCCAGTTGACAGATAAAGATGCGGGTTCGATGAATCAAACCCCTACTTCACCCCCACCTTAATCCTCCCCCCCAAGGGGGAGGAAATGCATAAGTTTAATCCTCTCTCCACAAGGGGGAGGAGCTTTGTAAGTTTATCCTCCTTACTTAAGGGGAGGAGAGGTGGAACAAGATTGCCACGCTTGCCTTTGGCAAGTTCGCAATGACAGAAATAGTGTTCTTTGTAATGACTGTATGTTCAAGATGTGAACTTAGGTAAATTATAGTATGTTTGGGAGAGAAAAGCAAGGAAAGATAGTTTACAGTTTTCGGTTATCGGTTTTCAGTTAAAATACAAGGGCAAAATGGAAGTTAAAAGATGGGTTGCAGTTTTCAGTTGTCGGTTTTCAGTTATAAAATGCAAAGAGAAAGACAAAATATTGCCAGGGGTAAATCCACTACCGGTCATTATAGAAATAATATCTATCAGGTTATCTCTCTTGAAGGGCTCACAAAGCATCCGGATCCGGGTAAAATAATAAATTTTGTTGGTAGTAAAATGATACCTATATTGGTATCAAAATGAAACTTTCTTTGGTATCAAAACACTACCCTAACAATACCAATCTTAACATTACCAATTTAACAACAACAAAAGGAGTGAAAAAGATGCTGTTGTTGCTGTGGTTAATTTTAAAAAATTAAATTTAGGATATTTGTTGAAATTAGACAAAGCATATTGTAATATATTTTAGGGTGTTTATCTTAGGAGGCAAATTTGTCCATAAAATATAATTACAGAAAGGAAAAAATATGGAAAAAGAAATTGGAGATATTGAGGGAAATGGTTCAAAAAACGGTTTTATAATGATTAATAATAATTTTTTAGATTATTGGTCAGGTATTATAGGTCCGGGACCATCTGTCCTCTATATGAATTTATTAAGTTATTGTTATGGCAAAAAAACACATGCTTGGCCATCTGTAAGAACGTTAGCCGAAGATCTCGGAATTACTAAAAATAGTATTAGAAAATACCGTGAAGTGTTAATTAAATTTGGATT